>ENA-UOVV01000085-UOVV01000085.1-compost-metagenome-genome-assembly--contig:-NODE-85-length-141835-cov-673.560453_pt1 | contig 141835 bp, 102 predicted proteins | sample MGYA00238155_ERZ761577 | MGnify/ENA primary metagenome ERZ761577 (study PRJEB28898, sample SAMN06268775) | compost metagenome | isolation source: Emeryville, CA | place: USA:Emeryville, CA...
CTCGTCGTCCTCGTCGTCCTCGTCGTCCTCGTCGTCCTCGTCGTCCTCGTCGTCCTCGTCGTCCTCGTCGTCCGAGTCGTCCGAGTCCTCGTCATCCGACCCGTCGTCGTCGTCCTCGTCGTCCTCGTCGTCCTCGTCGTCCTCGTCGTCCTCGTCGTCCTCGTCGTCCGAGTCCTCGTCATCCGACCCGTCCTCGTCGTCCTCGTCGTCCGAGTCCTCGTCCTCGTCGTCCTCGTCGTCCTCGTCGTCGTCCGAGTCCTCTTCGTCCGACTCGTCAGCAGCGGCGAGTTCGTCCTTGCGCTCACTATCCTCTTCGTCCGCCTGAGCCTCCGAAGCTTCGCCGCCTTCCTCGGGCGACTCTTCTTTCGGCTCCCCCGACTCCGGCACGACGTCTTCTGCGCCCGGCCCCGTCTCCACGACCACGGACTCGCGCACTTCCTCGTCCAGCAAAATCGGTCCCAGCGGCGCAGCTTCGCCCAGCTCTGCCTCGAATTTCTCCCGTGACTCTTCCGTCAGCTCCGTAAACTCGCGGAGGGTCGGCAAATCGCGAAGCGACTTGAGGCTGAACAAGTCGAGGAACTCAGGAGTCGTTCCGTAAAGCATCGGTCGGCCCGGCTCGTCCTTCTTCCCGAGTACACGCACCAGATCTCTCTCCAGCAGCGTCTTGAGAACTGCTCCGGAGTCGACGCCGCGGACGTCGTCAATTTCCGGTCGCGTCACCGGCTGGCGATAGGCGACAATGGCAAGGGTCTCCAGCTGGGCTCGGCTCAGGCGCACCGGCTTCTGAGCCAAGAATCCGCGGACGTAGCCGGCATAGGCCGCGTTGGTTCGGAAGGCGTAACCCTCACTGACCGCAACCAAGCGGACGCCGCGCCCTCTCGTCTCCTGAACGAGCTCCTTGATGAGCTCTTCGGCCCGAGCGCGATCGATCTGAGCGGTCCGAGCAACCTCGCGGGCGCTCATGGGCTTGTCAGCCACAAACAAGATCGCTTCGACCAGTCCTTTGAGGAACTGCTCTGTGTCTTCGGCGGGCGCTTCGTCTTCCTCGAGCCCCTCACCATCAAACCCTACAATCGAGGATCCACCACTGAACTCGCTCTCGTACCCGTCGTCTTCTCCTTCACTCGGGACGTCGAAATGCGCTCCGCTGCCAGGCGGTGGCACCGACGTGCTCCCGCTCTGGGGCGGCGGGTCCGCTTCATCGCTGGCATGGGATTCGCTCGCGCCCATAGCGTCGAGTTCCTCCTCCGACTCCACCAAGCCGGGCGCCGGCGCGGCGTCGGGACCGCTCTCGGAGGAATGTTCGGCCTCGTCGGACTGCTCCAGAGCGGACGCCTCCGCCCCAAAAGCTCCATCATCCTCGGCCGAGTTCTCCGCCAGGCCGGCGGCGTCCGCCTCACTTGCCGAGTCGCTCTCGACAATCGCCTCCTCAGAGACGGACTGGTCTTCACCAGACTCCTCGACCGGGGCCTCGGCCCCTTGGTCCTCACTCGACCCTTCGGCAGCAGTCTCGGACGCCGCATCGACACTCGAGGCACTCCCGGCACCTTGAGCTCGGGGCGATCGACGGGCGGGGCTCTTTTTGCCCTGCGCAGAGGTCACTCGCTGTTTTCTCGCCATGATCGTGAATCTCAATTACTCGACGTCTGTCGTTCGTTCCGCGTCTTGCTCGCGCTCTGCATCCGGTTTTCGCCCGAACTCCGGCTCGTCTTCCGCGTCTTGTTCGCGCTCTGCATGCGGTTCGCGTTCTAACTTCGCCTCTTGCTCGGGCTCTGCGTCCGGCTCGCGCCCGAACTGCGGCTCGTCTTCCGCCTCTTGCTCGCGCTCTGGCTCTGATTCGTCCGCTTCTAGCTGGGGCTCGTCTGTCATTTCTGGCGGAAGCCCAAGCTCTCGCTCCAGCTCCTCTTCGCGCTCCGCGTCCTGCTCGCGGCCGAGCTCCTCTTCGCGCTCCGCGTCCTGCTCGCGGCCGAGCTCCTCTTCGCGCTCCGCGTCCTGCTCGCGGATTGCGTTCTCCACGTCGCCTCGCGAGAGCTCGGCGAGGGGATCGGTCGTCGCGTTCCGAAGCACAGTCTCTTGATCGTCCGTCAGCGTGAGCTCCACCTCGATGGGAGCGAGGGGTCCCTCCTGATGCACCATGAGCATGCGCAGGCGCGTCATCTCGAGCAGCGCGAGGAATGTCACCACGAGGTCGGAGCGTGTGACAGCTTCTTCGAAGAGGGCGTCGAAGGGAACAATGCCTTTACCCTTGAGTCGATCGGTGAGCTGGAGGATTCGCTCCGAGATCGAGATCCGATCAACGTCGATGGTGTGCTCAGCGGTCTGCTGGACGCGCGTGAGGAGCTTCTGGAAAGCGTCGAACAGCTTGAAAACGCTGTATTTCATCAGCGGCGCCGGACCGTCGGCCTCGGGTGCCGTCGTGCCGCGCGCGAAGACGTCGCGACCGAGGACCGCCGACGAACCTAGCTCCTCAGCCGCCTGACGGTATTTCTGATACTCGAGCAAACGCCTGACCAGCTCCGCTCGCGGATCGAGCTCTTCGGCGGGATCATCATCCTGACCGGAGGGAGGTGTCGGCAAGAGCATCTTGCTCTTGATGTGTGCGAGCGTCGCCGCCATCACGAGGTATTCGCTCGCGACGTCGATGTTCAGCTCCTCCATGAGCGTGATGTACTCCACGTACTTCTTGCTCAGAAAAGCGATCGGGATGTCGAAAATGTCGAGCTCATGCTCCTGGACCAGGTGCAAGAGCAGGTCGAGCGGCCCCTCGAAAGAGGGCAGCTTCACATGATAAACGCCGGCCGCTGGGGGCGATGCCCCCTCGCTCCCAGACTTCTCGGCCCCCTCGGGCTCCTTGGGCGGCGATTCGGCGACAACGGGCTTTCGGCGCATCCTTGACTCTTCGGGCTCAAACCCCCCGCTCCCTGGGTCCGGACGGACCCGCCGGTGACCCCGAGGGTCCGCCGAGACTAGTTGCGCCCATCAGAACGTCCATCCCGAAAAATCCTGGGCTGTCCCGAGCCGGCATTCTGTCCTAGATCCCGCGCCCATGTCGCTGGACCTCTCCGCCGTCGGTTACCAGACCGAGCCCTTCTTCTTTGAGTATGACTGGAAAGTGCCGGTCCTCTACGCCCTGGGAATCGGGGCTCGCAAGGACGAGCTGGACTACCTCTATGAGGGACGAGGCCCCAAGGTCTTCCCGACCTTTGCCGTGGTGCCCGCCTATCCGGCTCTGGTCCCCTTAGTCGAAAAAGCGAAGGCCGACATGCGCCAGGTCGTGCACTTCTCTCAGGTCATTCGGCTCCATGGAGAAATTCCGAACGCCGGCCGGCTCAAGACAATCGCACGCCTGTCGGGGATCTACGATTTGAAGCGCCTCTCTCAGGTGGCCTTTACGACCGAGACCTGGCTCGACGGCTCCGACCAGCTGCTCTTCGAGACCGAATGGACCCTGGTCGTCCGCGACACCGGCGGCTTTGGTGGACCTCGGCCGCCGAAATGGCCCGCGCCCAAGGCTCCCGACGCGACCGCCCCCGGAAGCGAGCTCACCGAAGCGATCGGGCCCGAACAAGCGCTCCTTTATCGCCTCTCCGGCGACTTGAACCCGCTCCACGCGGATCCCGAGTTTGCGGCCTCGGTCGGCTTCCCGGAGGGACCGATCCTGCACGGCCTCGCCACCTACGGCTACATTGGACGCGCTGTCATGAAGTCCCTCCGGCCAACGCAGAAACTTCGAGTGCTCGGCATTCAATTCAAGAAGCCCGTTTGGCCGGGCGACTCGCTCACGACCAAAAGTGCCCTGGTCGAACCGGGCGTGCTCTCCCTCAGCGCGACCACCAATCGCAGCGACGAAGCTGTAGCTTCGGGCTGGGCTGAGGTGAGCGAAGGATGAGTCCGTCCGTCCGCTTCTCGAGCATCTTCCTCGTCACGGCGCTTTGCTGCGTTAGCTGCGTCGTATCGACCTATGGGGGTCCCGGCACGCCTCCCGAGCTCCCGCTCCCGCCCGAGCCCGAGACTCCCCCTGTGGCCGTCCATAAAGGCCCCGCAGAAATCGGCGCTCGACACATCCTCATCTCCTACAAGGGTGCATCGAGCGCCTCCCCCTTCACCGAGCGGAACAAGAGCGAAGCGCGTGAGTTCGCAGAAGAGCTCCTCGACCGGATCCTCAACGGCGAAGACCTCGGCAAACTCGCCGAGGAATTTTCGGATGATCGAGGTTCAGCCCAAGACGGCGGAGCCCTCGGGATCTTCAAACGCACGGATATGGTGAAACCTTTCGCCGACGCAGCGTTCTCTCTCGAGGTCGGCGAAGTGTCCGACATCGTCGAGTCGCCTTTTGGATTCCACATCATCGAGCGCACCGATTGACGCGGAACGAAGACACATCTGCGCGAAAGAGAGATGTGACCAGAGCTCCAGACTAGCGCCGGAGCGCCTGGGGCGGCGGAAAGGCGTACGCGCGCCGGGCCAACCGGGCGAGTCGAGCTTCCATCACCGCTTTCGCGGGCTCGCTCGGATCCTTACGGAGCCCCTCGGGCAGCGGTCCTACCCCCAACACCAAACGTCCCACACGATAGAAGTACCAGGATTCCGGCTCCGCCTCGGGGCGCAGGCGACGAGCGCGCAAAATACCTGTGTTTTTTCCAATTGGAGGCGCATTCAGTCCCCATTGGATCGTTCGCATCAGATCTTTCGCTGAAGGCTCGTCGAGCCGAGGAAACAGGAGCGCACGATATTGTCCGTGGCGATCGAGGAGATCGGCTGATGCGCCCGCACCGGTCTGAGACAACCCCAATGCGGTGGGAATGAGCCTGGCTGGCCCAAGCCGCGCCACATCAGGATCTTCCTCAAAGAAGCGGACCTCATAAGGAACCTGCTGCTCGGCATCCAAGCTCGCCGCGGCCGTCTGCGCAACTTCGGGCAAGAGCAACCGTGCCCGCGCGAGAAGTTCACCCCTCGACTGATCCTCGGCGATGTAACGAACCTCGAGAGCACGACGTCCTCGCCAAATGCGCAGAGTGTTGTGATGAACGTAAGCACGCGCTCCGGACACCTCGACAGAGGTCGCCTCGCTCGGAGCGTCCCCATCCGTCCCCAGACTGCGGCTCTGGACGAATCCGAACGCGCCCCGCACATCATCGAACTCAAAGATCGTTGCGCGCAGCTCGCGGTAAGGATTGAGTGGATCGCGAAGCTCAGCGACAGAAACGGACCGAAGGCCGCTTGCCTTCGACGACTCACAATGGTCCCCGAGTAGCTCCTGGCAGACAGCGTGGAGACCCGCGCCGCGCCCCAGCCCAAAACGTCGAACGTCCGCCGCCGGAGGCAGACAGAATCCGTGGAGCTCTGACGGGAGCTCGGGGAGCTTCTGGGCCGCGTCTGCCGCGCAGGAAGCTTCCGGTGCCCGGACTTTTGCCGAACCCTTCTCCTCGTCGAGCGGGCCCCTCGAGCAGGCGAGGCCAACGGAGAAAAGCACATAATGAAGCGGACGAGCGCGGGGCACCGAGGCCCCCCATAGCGAAGAGGGGGCCGACCGCAAGATTTTCATAGACGTTGCAAGGGTTGCGTGTAGGCGGGTGTGGCGTGCATCCAAGGGCCGCCCCTCGAAAACTGTAAACTTCTGGAACCCTTCATGTATCCTTTCCGGAGGAGTGGGTCCGGACCAAGGCTCAAGGGGCACGGAGCTTGCACCCAAGGACCAGGTCTTTCATGTTCAGAGGGCACGACCAGACGGCGCATGGAGAGCGCACACCGCACGAGGCCAGGACATCCTCCCGGGCTCCCTATCGCCACGCCCCGAGCGCCAGCGGGTTCACGGTCATCGAAGTTCTTGTCGTCGTGCTCGTGATCACTCTGCTCGCCGCCATCGCCTTGCCGGGGATCTCCAAGCGCGCGACCGCGAACCGCGCCCGAGGCTTCGCGGACCAGGTCGCGATGATGTATCGCAGCGCCCGCTTGAACGCCCTCGGCCGCGGCGCAGCCACGCTCGTTCGTTATGATCAGACAACGGGCACACTCACGATGCTCGAAGCCATCCAGGGACCGGCAGCGGCGCAGGGAGTGGGCTGTGCGACCATGCCCGTCAATAGCTGCACAGTCGATCTGACGCGCTGGGCACCGGGCGCTACGACGAGCCAAACGCTCTCGACGCTGACCATCGTCGACGGCGGAAATTTCACGACAGACATGGCGTTTCGCGACGCCGCCGGCGTCGCCACATCGCTCGCGACGATCGACGTCTGTTTCACGCCGGGGGGCCGCACCTTCGTCCGAGGCGGAGCCAGCCCCGCGGCCATTGCGAGTATCCCGTTTTCGGACATGCGCGGAACCGCCCGCGTCAACATCGTCGACCCGGAAGGAGTCGTTCGTTACGCGGCCATCCCTCCCAACGGTGCCGCGCGAGCTGTGAGGGAAGAACCATGAATCGGCTCAAAGGCGCCCGAGTCAAGCGAACCCAAGCACGCCGCGCGCACCAAGAAGGTGGCTATACGGTCATCGAGCTTGTGATGGCCATGGGAGTGTTCGCGATCGGCATCACCGGCATCTCGGCCATGCAAGCGGCCACGAGCGCGTCCAATCGGCACGCCAAGAACCTCGCGATCGCCAACGCCATCGCCAAGACCTGGCATGAAGAGCTCGCCGTCGATGCGACCCAGTGGACTGTCCAAAACGACGCGATCGGCCTGGCCCAAACCAACTGGGTCAAACAGGTCGCCCTCGGAGACTTGGGCACGGCTCCGTGGTTCCTACCGGGGACGGTAGGGACCATGGGAGCGTCCTTCGACGCGCTCGGAAACTTCACCACGGACGCCGAACAGACGGTCTTCTGCACACACATTCGACTCACACGCCTAATCCGAGCTCAGGGGAGCGGTCTGATTCGGGCTGATGTGCGTGTCTTCTGGCCTAGGTTCGGACACGACTGGACCCAGCAGAACTACTGCTCCTTAGCAGTCCCCGACACCTTCGCTCCGTTTGCCCCCGGCACTACAGCGGCGGACGAGACCGAGGTCGACAACTTCCACTTCGTCTACTCGACCTCCGCGATCCGTCAGACCTCGCAATGACCGACAAGCTCTCCACCCAACGCTCTTCGCGCCACCAAGGGCGCGGCTTCACCCTCATTGAGTTGATGGTGGCGCTGTCGGCGGGCCTCTTCTTGTCCATCTTCGTGTTCATGTTGACCCGCGACGTCTCTCGCTTCTTCCAAAGCGAGTCGCGCCTCTCAGACGCCACGATGGGCGCGGTCATCGGTTTCGAACGGCTCAAAGCCGACCTCACCCGAGCCGGCTTTCTGGCCTCGCCGAACCTGAGAATGGACCCGAGCCGCTGCCCGCGCACGCCCACGCTCACTGGCGGTGGCTGGAGCGGTTTCCCCACCCTCGCGGACATGGGTCTCTTGTACATCACGCGCGGAGCGGGCGGGAGCACGCTTCAGGCTGCCGGGGCTCAGTTCCTTGCAGACAACTCGCTCACCCCCGACCATCTGCGCCTCTACGGAAACTACCAAACCGCAGACCAATTCCCGGCGCGAAGCGTGACCCCGCCTGGGGCTGCCACAGTCTCGATTCACCTCGAGCCCCGTTCGAGCGCCATGATCCGGCTCGGCTACGTTCCGGGAGCCTCCAACGCGGAGAGCTTGATCCAGGCCGCGTTCCCCGTGGGACGCGCCCTGCGCATCGTCAACGCCGAGGGCGAACAACAATACGGCATCATTCAAGAAGCCACGATCAACGCAACCACCCTTGCCCCTGTCGTCACCCTCAACAATTCAGCCTTGAACATCGTCTACGAGAGCGCGAACAAGATGTGCGGGATCCGCGGGCACGGCGCTGGCGTTTCCGTCAATGTCGTCAACATCATCGACTACCGACTCGACGATGCTCTTCGTGCCTCGAACGCGTTCATCGACTTGGACCTCGCCGCCAACGAAGACGAGGCTCGCTTGGACTTGGTCCGGGAGGAGATCAATCCGCAAACCGGAGCAGCGTTCGAGGGGAGCCAGCAAATCGTCGCAGAGTACGCGGTCGATTTTCGTCTTGGTCTCACTGCTGTCACGAACCCCGCAACGCTCGCGCTCACCCGCTACGCCGAAGGCGACGAGCTCATCGATAACTACGCCAAGGCACAAGCGGTCCCCCAGCCGAACCAAGGCCCCCATTTCATCCGGGCGGTCCGGCCTCGGCTCTCGGTGCGCACGCGAGCCGCAGACCGAACCCAAAACATCAACCCCGGACCGGGTCTCTATCGCGTCGCGCTCGGCTCCGGGAGGTTCGCGCGAGTGCGCACGCTCTCGGCGACGGTCGCCACCCGCAACGCCCAAGGAGCTCTCTGGCAATGACTTGCGACCGGAACTCACACCGCCCCAAGCGCACGAGTGAGCGAGGCGCAGCCCTCTTCGTCGTCGTCATGGCCATCATGCTGGTGACGGGGCTCGGCGTGTGGAGCATGCGCTCGGCCGCGCTCGTCGATCAGGCAAGCGGCTTCGCCCGGGCAGCCTCACAAGGACAATATCTGGCAGAGTTTGGGATCATCGCCGCCACCGCCCAGCTTTCCGTCCCGAACGAAGCCTGGATTCACGATGAGATCGCGCGCGGCGCGACTCCGGTGCGCGATCAATGCGCGATGGCCACCGCCCCGACCGGAGGCGCTCCCTCGGTTCTCCCCTACTGCCGAGTGTTCGAAGACACCGTGATCAATCAATTCACGACGAATGCGATCCCCTCGGCGACAAATCCGGGCACGGGCAGGCCTGTCCTCGATCAAACGCCCGCGGGCTCCTTTGGCCCGATTGAGGGACCAGTCGCCGGTGAATCGCTCATCGAAGGACGCTTCTGGGTCGAGATGACCGACGGGCAGAGCGTCAACGTGGCCGGCAGCCAGGTCGGCGTGTCCGGGTATCGTCGGGTTGTCCTCACTTCTTTCGGTCTCCTGCGCCCCCGCCCCGCCGCTGGCGGCACGATTTGTTCGGCGGGCGAGAACGCCTCCGCGGTGCAGGCCGGTGTGCGCGCTCACGCGCTGATCGGTCCCGTCGCGCCCAACGTTGCGGGGGGTGCACTGTGAATTGGGCTCGTACTTTTATCATGAGAGCTCGTCTTTCTCCCTTCGTCTCGCTGCTCACCTTGCTGGGAGCGCTCTCTCCGGCCATCGCCTGGGGTCAGGATCCCGAGCCCACGATCCGAGAGCCGAACGTTCTGCTCATCGTCGATAGTTCGGGCTCGATGGAATACCGCACGGGTCTCGCCGTCGACGCGGATGGCAAGAGACTCGAACCAAGCTGCAACCCGAACCTCGACAACGCCAGCGAGAAGAGCCGCTGGATTGAGCTGGTCGAGGTGCTCGGGGGCGCCATCAGTCAGTACCGCTGCGAGACCATCTCACGCAGAAGCCCCTCCTTCGCCGTCGACTTCCAGCTTCCCGGCGGAATAGCGCCAGCGGACACGGACTATCGAACCGCTTACCACCTCCCCATGAGTGGCAACTGTCAGGTCCGCCCTGGTATCGCCCCCGCCGGAAATCCCTTCGAGTTCGTCCGTCCCTCCTTCAGAAACCGCATGACTGACGCGGACTGCCAGACAAGCTTCGTCATGGGCGGTGATGGACTGATTGATTCTTTCACCTCCATCGTGCGCTTCGGGCTCATGACCCTCGATCCGCTGCCCGATCCTGGCACCGGTTACCTGAGCGGAGTGGGCTTTCAGCCCTCCTGGTCGAGCGGCGTCAATGGTGGCTTCAGTTACTTCGTGGGCAGTCCCCAGACGGGCCGGCCGGTCTATTGCGCCGAGCCGCAGAACATGGAGGTCGGGGTGCGCAACGGCGCAGCCCCCGCGTGGGAAGGCAAGATGATCGCCTTCGGAGATCCGGAAGCGGGATCTCAGGCGACCGTCCATAGTCGGATCAAAGACGTCCTCCTCAGCACTCGCCCGTTTGGCGCGTCTCCTATCGCCGGGGCGCTCTCCGACGCCGTTGCGTTCCTCTGGGACGATGACTCCGACGACCCGACGAACTCATCGCTCAAGTACAGCCCCAAGCACGATCGCTACGTCCAGGGCGGCTGTCGTGAACAGCATATCATTCTGCTCACGGATGGTGAGCCGAACCTCGACCTGCGACCTTCGTGTACGGCGACCGTGAACCCCGGCGGCGCGCCCCCCAGCGCCCTGGACGGCCAGTGCCCCTTCAGCGCCCCCGCAGAGATCATCAGCGGCCTCAAGTCCGGAACTTTCATCGATGCCCACGGCATCGGGCACTCGGGCCAGCGCGTGTACACACACATCGTGGGCTTCGCGACGCCTACGACAAAGACCGGGCACGATTGCACGGAGCTCACGGATACCGATATCACAAGTCCGAGCGGTCTCTGCGCGAATGCCGCAGGGGACAAGGAGCTCGAGATCTGCTGTCGCCTCCATGAAATGGCCTATTACGGGCGCAAGGACGGCTCGAACAACTTGGCCTTTTTCGGCAATGACCAAGCGACGCTCCGCGGGGCGCTCAGCGACGTGCTCGGAGCCATCGTACGCCGCACGGCCAGCGCAACCCGTCCGGTTCGGTCCCCTGGAGTCGGCGCGGCGGAGAACCCAAATGTGAAGGCCCTTCGTCTCTTGACGTCGTACAGGTCAGGCGAGGGCCTTTGGCATGGCAACATTGAGCGGCTGCGCTGGACTTGCCCCTCAGGCACACCGGTCGAGCAGCCGAAGTCCGACGCGGACGGCGACGATTTCAACCACAATATCTCCAAAGACTCCGCCTCCCTGGAGAATCGGACGTTCATCACCTTCGTCGAGACGGAAGGTCGATCCGATCGGACCATTCGGCCCCATATCGGCTCCGCCAATGACGGACTGGGCACTCTGACCGGACTGCAGGAGTACGCCAAAGGTCCTAGCATCGCCGATCGAATCCCCTTTTCGGCGATCTCGGGCGGCGCCATCGTGCCGAATACCATCCCTGCCTGCGATGACCTCGGTAGCAGCCAAACGGTCGAGTGCCGGGATCGCATCGTCAAGTGGACGCTCGGTTATGAGATGGATCATACCGGCACCCGCCATCGCTGTGCGACCCCTGGAAGTAAGGATTGCAGCGTGCTCGGAGACGTCCTGCACTCGACACCGACCATCGTGAATCGCCCGTCAGCGATCGTCGAGGACGAGACTTACGACCTCTTCGCCGAGCAAAATAACAAGCGCCCGATGATGGCCTATGTCTCGACGAACGACGGCCAGCTCCACGGCTTCATGCTCTCGCCGAATCACACAGATGACGCGCCCGAGAACCCCGACGCTGCTAACGAGAAGTTCTCGTTCATTCCGCCAGCGGTTCTACCAAGCCTCGCCAGCGAGTACCCAGGATCGCGCTTGAAGCTGCTCGACGGTGTCGCGGTCGTCCAAGACGTCGTCGCAGTGGCCGCCACCGGCGGCGAAGCAGGAGCTTATCCTTACAAGCTCGAGCGTGGCATCGCGGACGCGACCGCGAGCAGCAACACCTGGCGCACCATCCTCGTCCAGAGCTTCGGCGAGGCGGGGAGCGGATACTTTGCCCTCGACATCACAGATGTCACTCCTCATTCGACGACTGGCCCGCGATTCCTCTGGCAAATCACCAAGGACAACGCGGCGTCCCCTGCTCCCCTCTTTGGCAAAGGGGGTACTCCGATCATCACGACCGTGAATATCAACGTCGGGGGTGTGCTCAAGGAGGTCGCCGTAGCGATCCTGCCCGGCGGAGATGCAGCACACCTGCCCGGCAGCTGCGCCCGTCAGAGCTCGAGCGCGGATTGGGGCCATATCCCCTCCACCTTTTCGCCCAGGGCGCGGACGCGTTGTTACGCGGAGAACGAACCTGCCCGCTCGCTCACCGTCGTTCGCCTCGACACCGGTGAAGTCATTCGCTCGTTCCGCCGCACCGCCGCAGCCGCAGGAACGATTTCGGCGAGCCTCGTCCACACGGACGGCGACGCCCCGATCGACGCCCCCCTGACGGGAGTGCCCGCCGCTTACCCTGCCGGCACAGGCGCCATCGCAGACCGCGTCTTCATCGGCGATCGGGACGGGACCCTCTACAAACTCGATCTCTCCGACTCGAACCCTCAGAACTGGAAGCTCAAGCTCTTCTTCGACGCCTTCGGTGCGCACCCGGACAAAAACTCGCGACCGGACGAGATCAGTCAGCCGATCTCCATCCGGCCCACCTTGTCGATCGACACCCGTGACCAGGTCACGATCGCCTTCGCGACCGGTGAGCAGAATCTCTCCTCGCCCCTCGAGCTCCAGTACGTCTGGTCTCTCACCGAAGCGGTGAACGATGAAGGGACCGGCTTCAACGCCAACGTGAATTGGTACAAGCCACTCGGCGTCACGGGCAGCGGCGGCACTCCGAACGGCGAACATGTGCTCGGCCCTCTCGAGCTCTTCGGCGGCGTCCTCTACTTCTCTACCTACACTCCTCCCCCGCCTTCCAACGCGGCAGCAGTCGCTTGCGGAAGCGGCGAGGGCGCTATCTACGGGATGGACTATCTCATCCCGAAGGAAGCGGAGGACCTTTCGAAAGGCGGACAAGACGCCTTGAAGGTCGAAGGCAACACCTACGACAAGAGGACGGCGGCGCAGCTCGGCCTCGATCCCTCCTCGGTCGTGTTCGGTGTCGCCGTCGAGTTTGCTCCCTCTTGTTACGACGTCTCCGAGGCCTCAGGCTCCCTTGCCTCAGGTTCGAGGGCGCGCGTCGGAGGCAGCGCGAGCATCCCTCAAATGCAGCTCACGTTCCAGACGACGAGTACGACGACCAGCCGCTCGAACCTGAACTTCCAGACGAGCTTCGAATCCCTGAACTTGGCGCCACCCAAGATCGCTTCTAACATCGAGTCGTGGGCCGCCATTCTCGAGTGACCGCGAGACTTGTCGTCTCCCCCTGGCTCTTGGTTCTGCTCGTCAGCTGTAAGAAGGAAGCCCCCCCGCCCCCGCCTGAGCCCGCCGAGGCTTCTGTCGAGCCTGATCGCCTTCCCCCTGGACAGCTCCTCGAAGGCGACGAGAAGGTCTTCGACCTCGCCCTTCCGGTCGGCTCGACCATCGAGGCCGTCTTCCAAGGAAGCGCCAGCGTCTTCGGAAGTTATGCGCCCGAAGATCTAGCCGCCTACTTGAAGCCTCGGCTGCGCTCGAGTCACGTCGAGATGGCGGGGGACAAGATCGTGTTCCCGAAGGCAGAGGTGCGGGGACGGGAAGGACGGATTTTCCGTGTCGAGATCGGTTCGTTCCGCGGAGGCACGCAGCTTCGCCTCAGGGACATTACTCCGGCGCGCGCCGAACCAGGCCTGACCGAAGAGGAGCGCTGGCGTCAGGTTGGCATGACCCCGGACGGACGCTTGATCGACCAGAACTCGATGGAATAGCCCCTCCGGCCCGAGCCTTGTCCCCCCGGGCTAATTTGTGGAGGCTCGGCGCCGTGACCGACCGCTTGAACGCTACGCCCCTCCGAGATGTCCATATCGCCCTCGGCGCCCGCATGGTGCCCTTCGCGGGCTACGAGATGCCCATCCAGTACAAAGGGATCGTCAACGAGCACAATGCCGTACGCACGGCGGCCGGCCTTTTCGATGTCTCGCACATGGGTGAGCTCCGGGTGCGCGGTCCCCGAGCTGTCGAAGCCTGCGACTACATGATCACCAACGATCTCAAAGGAGCAGAGCTCGGGCGCGCCATCTACACCTGCGCCTGCAATAGCGCCGGCACGATCCTCGATGACCTGATCCTCTACAAGATCGCCGAGGACGACATTCTCATCGTGTGCAACGCCTCGAACCTCCAGAAGATGGCCGCGCACGTCGCGGACGTCGTCGGTCGCTTCTCGGGGGTCACCCTCACAAACGAGAGTGAACAGACCGCCCTGCTCGCGCTCCAGGGTCCAAGAGCCTTCGAGATCCTGGCCCGAGCAGACCGCTCTCTCCAAGACCTCGAAACCTCTCTCAAGCCCTTCCGCTTCACTCGACGAACCCTGCGCGGCGAGCGCATCACACTCGCGCGCACCGGCTACACGGGCGAAGACGGCGTCGAGATCTTCTGTGAGAACAAGAGCGCAGTTCCGGTCTGGAGCGCGCTCATGGAGGCAGGTACGCCGCTCGGGCTCGAACCCGCCGGTCTCGGGGCGCGCGACACGCTCAGGCTCGAAGCCCGTTTGTCCCTGTACGGCAACGAAATCGACGAGACGACCACCCCTCTCGAGGCGGGCCTCGGCTGGACTGTGAAGATGCAGAAGCCGGACTTCCTCGGGAAGTCCGCCCTCGTGACCGCCCTCGAAACAGGCCTCAGCCGAACCCTCGTCGGTTTCGAGATGACGGGACGGGGCGTTGCTCGCTCCGGCTATCCGATCCTCGATAGCCTCGGCTCTCCGATCGGGCATTGCACGAGCGGCTCCCCCTCCCCGACCCTCGGAAAGGCGATCGGCCTCGGTTACGTCCCGCTCGAGTTCGCCGAAATCGGCACCGAGTTCGAGGTCGACTGCCGGGGGAAGCGCGTCGGCGCCCGGGTCGTCAAGACACCTTTTTACAAGCGCAAGACGGGCTCCTGAGAGGGTCCCGAGGCGCCGACCACTCGTGGGCGAGCCAGAAAGCCGAGCTCCTGCCGAGGGCTATGGCCAACGCCCCCGGGGCGCGCTAGGCGAGGCCCATGACTGAGGTAGTTGTCCCCGAGGATCGGCGTTACACGAAGGACCACGAGTGGGCCAAGCCTGATGGCCAGGCAGTGGTGATTGGGATTACTGCGTTCGCCGTCGATCAGCTCGGCGACGTGACGCTCGTGAGCATCGACGTCAAAGAAGGCGATCAGGTCACCAAGGGTAAGATTTTCGGCACCATCGAGAGCGTCAAGACGCTCAGCGATCTCTACGCACCGGTGAGCGGCAAGGTTGTACGGAGGAACGCCTCGCTCGAAGACCAGCCTGAGCTCGTCAACGAAGATCCTTGGGACAAGGGCTGGATGATCGCTATCGAACCGAGCGACGACGGAGCTGATCTGCTCGACGCCGCCGCCTACCGCGCTCACGTCGCCGAGTCCGCCCACTAAAGGCGCCTGTCCCCTCTCCTTCATCATGCGTTACCTGCCCCACACGCCCGAAGAAGTGAGCGAAATGCTCCGCGTCATCGGGCTTCCGAACGTCGACGCCCTCTTCGAGACCATTCCGCCGGAGGCTCGCCAAAAGAAGGACCTCGACTTGCCGCCGGCGCTCTCCGAGCCCGCGCTCATGCGGCACCTGGACGCGCTGGCCGAAAAGAATCGAGGAGCGAAGATGACCTCGTTCCTCGGCTGCGGCATCTATCACCACCACATTCCCCCCGCGGTCGATCAACTCCTGCTCCGCAGTGAGTTTTATACGGCCTACACGCCCTACCAGCCCGAAGTCGCTCAAGGGACATTGCTCGCCATCTGGCAGTTCCAGACGCTCGTAAGTGAGCTTTATGGATTGCCTCTGGCAAACGCCAGTCTCTACGACGGAGCGAGCGCCGCCGCTGAAGGAGCGCTCATGGCGCGAAGGGTCACGAAGCGCAATCGCATCATCGTGAGCGAATGCGTTCACCCTGAGTACCAGCGGACGATCGCTTCGTATCTCTCGACGACCCCGAGCGACGTGGTGACGGTACCTCGCTCGCCTTCGGGCAGCCACGATCTCGAACGCATCAGCGCTCTGCTCGAGGGCGACGTGGCCTGCGTGGTCGTTGGCTATCCCTCATACCTGGGACCGCTCTCCGATCTCCGTGCCCTCGCCGCTCGCGTCCACGAGGCGGGGGCTCTCTTGGTCGCGACGGTTCCCGAGCCCTACGCTCTGGCGCTCGCCGAGTCGCCTGGAGCGCTCGGTGCCGACATCGTCGCCGGCGAAGGCCAGGCGCTCGCTGTACCTGCACAATACGGTGGCCCGGGCGTCGGCCTCTTTGCTTGCCGAGATGACCGCACCTTCCTCCAGCAGCTGCCGGGTCGGGTCTGTGGCGAAACGGTCGATCAGGACGGGAAGCGCGGCTATGTGCTCACGCTCTCGACCCGCGAGCAGCACATCCGCCGGGAGCGCGCCACGAGCAACATTTGTACAAACCAAGGGCTCGTCGCCCTGGCTTTCACCATCCGTTGCTCCCTGCTCGGCAAGTCCGGGTTCCAGGCTGTGGCACGGCAGTGCCTCGCTAAGGCTCATTATTTGAAGGACGCCCTGGTCAAGCTGCCCGGCGTCGAACTCGCGTTCCCCGAGGCCACCTTCTTCAATGAGTTCTGTGTGAAGGTGCCCCGCGCCAAGGAGCGCGCGGCCGCCCTCGAAGCCAAGGGATTCCTCGCCGGCGTAGAGCTCAGCCGCTACGAACCGGCCCTCGAGAATCATCTCCTCATCGCCGTCACGGAAATGCACACCCGCGAGGACCTGGACGGCTTCGTCGAGGCCCTGGCCGAGGCGCTCTCCGCGTAAGATCGAAGGCGCAAGAGGCTCCCGGTCGAACCAGCGCCGCCCGCCCGAAGAGGACGAGGCGGCGCTCCTCTATTTGTGCGATACTCGTACGATCACTTTCCGCGGGCGCCTGCGGCGCCGTGATCCTCTTCGTCACCGTGGTCATGGTCATGGTCGTGGTCGTGGGCTACGCCGTCGACGCGACATTCCCCCTCGCTCTCCATGTGGCCTTGCGTCTTCAGAGCGCCCCGCAGAAAGTCGTACGCGGTCTCGAGTTCAATCGGGGAGCCGCCGAGCTGGTAAATATCGGGATCGATCGCCGCGAGGGCCCCGAGCGGAATCCTCTTGAGTTCAGCCTCCGAGACCACACCATCCAGGTTCAGGTCGCTGTCGGCGATCCATTGAGCCAAACGGCGTACGCTTCCCTCATCGCCCACCGGAAAGCCATTGAAGAACATGTGATCTCCGTGCAGGGTGATCGAGGTCGTGCGCACACCACCAGATCCGATCGCCACACCCGGGATGCCATCGAGCTCACAGGCGTCGAACACAGTCGGAGCTCGGACAGCGAAGGAGAACGCGACCGTCTCCGCCTCGTAACAGTCGCTCCCACCCATGGACTGCCCAGCGGGCTTCCGATCCGGAGCCTCCACCAGAGCCTTGGGCGGGCAGGAGAGGCCGCCCTCTTTCGAGATCGAACCCTCGATCAGGTAGGTCAGATCTTCGTCGACGATCCTCTCGAAGTCCTCTTTGGTTACGGTGCTGTGACGCTCAGCGTCGTGTGCGCCGGTCGAAAGCTCAAAGCCCACGTTCCATCGCCCCTCGTCCAGGCCCGGGAGCTTCCAGAGCTCCGCGCCGCTCTCGGGAACCTTCTTCAGGTCGAGGACAAATGTCTCATGGGCCTCTTCTGTCCGTGAGGCATCGCTCAGCTGAGACACGAAAACGGGACCGAGCACGACGACGTATTTGTCGAACGTCGCGGTCCACCCGTCCCGCATGTTCTCGCTCCTTTGCCCCGCGACGACTCCATTTTTGATTGTGATCTCCGGCTTCACGCGCACCGCCAAGTCTCCCGTTCCCTGGGCGCAGCCGAGGACGGAGAACGAGCCGAGGAAAGAAAGGCCAAGCGCAAAGCGAAGAAGAGACGGGTGGAGTTTCATGGCAGGGACGGAGAGGGCGGGTGAAGGCGGGGACGGAGAGGACAGGTGAAAGGACCAGCGGTCCGTGGGGAGCCGTCCTATTGCAATCCAATTGCATGAGCAAGCCAAATCCGCAACTTAGTTGCATTTGTGGGCTCCTAGCGACGTATTTTCGGGGTTCACGCGCGATTTCGTCCTGGGGGGCCCTTCCGAGAGAGCCCCGACAACGGGGACGTGGTCCCAAGCGCAGCTTGCGGCTGTCCCCGCATCCCGCGTCCGATCCTGCCCCCATAGCGAAAACTTCTGCCGAGCCTCGCTTCTCGGAGCCCATGGGAGCGCTCACATCATGAGTGTGAGAGGAATGGATCGATTCCTTGTCTGGATTTAGAGGAGAGCTTGGCTAGCCTCTTTTCCGTGAAACCTTTCGCTTTCCTGAAAACCGCGCTCGCTTTGAGTCTGCTCGTGCTCTCGCCCCTTGGCTGCGGCGAAAGCACGCCCGGCGACGGGAGCGGCGGTGCTCTTCCCACGGGAGGCACCGGGACTGAGTCCGGAGGAGCTCCGGCGTCTGGTGGCATGCCCGGAGCGGGCGGGACACCAACAGCGAGTGGCGGCGAACCCGGCAGCGGCGGGCTCTCGAGTGGAGGCTCGGCTGCGGGAGGAGCCGGTCTGGGCGGCGCGCCGGCAGCAGGAGGGCAGGCGCCAGGCGACGGCGGAAGTGCGAGCGGAGGCGAAGGCACAGGCGGCAGTCCCGCCGAGCCTGAGTGGCTGCCGATTTGGGCCACCACGATGCAGTCTCTCGAGACGAACAAGGCCGACCACGTCCCACCGACTCTCCCGAACAACACCCTGCGCCAGTTCGTTTGGCCGACGGTCTCGGGCGGCAAGGTTCGTCTCCGACTCAGCAACGTGAAGGGCCAGACGCCCGTCGACATCCAAAAGGTTCACATCGCTCGCGCTAAAAATCAGACCGATCCTCAGGCGAACGTCGGTCAGATCGACGCGAGCACAAGCACCGCACTTACCTTCAACGGAGCGCCCAACGTGACGATCCCGGCGGGTATGGCCGTCTTCTCAGATGGCGTCGATTTCACTCTCGAAGAGCTCAAGCTCACGGCGATCACGATCCAGTTCGGCGCGAATATCCCCGCGAATATCACGAACCATCCCGGCTCCCGCCTGACCTCTTACTTCGCGAGCGGCGACGCCGTCGCCCAAGAAGCCTTCAATGGTGCCCAGACCCGCGACCGTTGGTACTTCATCGACGCGCTCGAAGTGATGGCCCCCGCCGACGCGGTAGCGATCGCTGTCCTCGGCGACTCCATCACCGATGGCTACGGCGTCCTGAACAAGTTCGCCCGCTGGACCGATGTATTTTCGGCCCAGCTCAAGAAGGACGCCGCGCTCGCCTCGAAGCGCTCGGTCCTCAATTTCGGAATGGGCGCCAACATGCTCGCATCAGATAGCGAGTTTCAAGACGCCGGCGTCAAACGCTTCGAGCGGGACGTCCTCAGTCGAAGCAAGATCAAGTACTTGATCGTGCTCGAAGGCGTCAATGACATCGAAGGCGGCGCCCAGGCGCAGACCCTGACCAGCGCCTACCAAGACATCATCACGCGAGCCACAGCCCAAGGAATCAAGGTCTTCGTCTCGCCGCTCACGCCCATGAACGCCGCCAACGCCGTTCGGACCCAGGTCAACGAGTGGATCCGAGCGAGCGAGGCCTACAGCGAGGGCGTCGATTTCGACCTCGCCATTCGCGACCCGGGGAACCCGAACAACATGCAGGCCCCTTACAAAAACGACAATCTCCACCCCAGTGAGGCGGGTTACAAGGCCATGGGTGAGTCGGTCGCCGTGACGCTCTTCCACGACTGAAGACACCGGGCTGAGACCGCAGCGTCTGAGCCCGCCCTCGAGCCCCTTCAGGACTTCACGGCACTCGGGACACCAGCGAGTGGCGGATTTCTTCGGGGGAGAGCGACGGGTGCAGGACGCGCTCGGCAACCGCCGCCATGTCATGGCTCGCATTCATGGCTCGGAGCGCAAAGCGGATCATGCTCACGGCGAGCTCTCGCTCGCTGACCATCGCGTAGTCGGCGCCGTTCGCTTCGAGCCAGGCGCGTTCCTCGTCGCTGTGGGTACGAACGACCGCAACGATCTGAGGATTGAGAGATTTGGCGAGAGCGAGCGTGGCGCGCGCCTGGAAGGCGTCGGGAGCCGCCACGAGCACGAGCTTGGCGCGGTCAAGATGCGCGTGGGCGAGGACCTCTGGACGGCTCGCATCGCCGTAGATCACGGGAAGCCCAGTGGCGCGCAGCTGTTCGGTCCGCTCTCGGCTCTGCTCAACGATGACGTAGGGGACGCCATGTTTTTTGAGTTCTTCGCAAACGGGGCCCCCCACGCGCCCTGATCCGATCACGACGACGTGGTTGACGAGTTCTTCGTCCGTAAATCCAGTCGGCAGATCCGCAATCTCGCCCGCGGGTCGTTCGATGACCTCCACGAGGCCCCGCCGAGCGCGAATCCAATTGTTGAGAGGGTCAACGACACGGAAGACGAGGGGATGGAGGGCGATCGAGAGAATCGCCACCGCGACGACCAAGCTCTGCGCTTCTTTCGGGACGAGCCCGTAGCTCACCCCAAGCGCCACCAAGATGAACGAAAATTCTCCGATCTGCGCCAAGCTCGCAGCAATCGTCAGCGACGTATGGACGCTGTAGCGATAGGCCAAGACGATGATCATGGCGGCGATCGACTTCGCGAACAGCACAACTGCGAGCGCTGATACAAGTCGCCCCGGGTGTTCAAAGAGCACCCGAGGATCGAACAGCATGCCTACCGAGACGAAGAACAAGACAGCAAAAGCGTCTTGAAGAGGGAGGGCGTTGGTCGAGGCCTCGTGGCTGAAGTCCGATTCGGAGACGACGATCCCCGCAAAGAAAGCGCCGAGCGCAAAGGAAACTCCGAAGGCGCCTGCGACGCCCACCGCAATCCCGAGCGCAACCGCGAGCACGGCGAGCGTAAACAGCTCCCGCGACCCGGTGCCCACGACCTTTCCAAGAATCCAAGGCACGATGCGCCGACCGGCGAGGAGCATCAGGCCAATGAAGGCGCCGACCTTGAGCGCCGTCACCCCGAAGACCTTACCGAGGGAGGCGGGCTCAAACGACGCCTCTCCGCGCAACATCGGTGCCATCGCCGGAAGGAGCACAAGCGCGAGCACCGTCACGAGGTCTTCAACGATCAGCCAACCGACGGCGATGCGTCCGTCCGCCGAATCGAGGACACTACGCGCCTCAAGGGCCCGCAAGAGCACCACCGTGCTCGCCACGGACAGAGAGAGACCGAAAACAATTCCCGCGCCCCAGCTCCACCCCCAGAGATGGGCTAAGGTGGCGCCGATCACCGTTGCGACAGCGATCTGACCGATCGCACCTGGTACAGCGATGCGTCGCACCGAGAGCAGGTCGTCCACAGAAAAGTGAAGACCGACCCCAAACATGAGCAAGATCACGCCGATCTCAGAGAGCTGACTCGCCAGCCCAACGTCAGCGACATAACCCGGCGTGAAGGGGCCGATCGCCATGCCGGCGATGAGGTACCCGAGAATGGGCGGAAGTTTCAGGCGAGCCGCTACCAGACCAAACAAGAAAGCCAGGCCGAGACCTCCGGCCAGAATCGCAAGGAGCTCCGTCTCGTGGGGCATGCTCTCGCCGGGTACCATGAAATTGCGCCCATCCGGAGCGCACAGCCCCCCCCTCGGACGAAAAATTTCCCGCCGCTCCACAGGCTCAGGCATCGGAACAGCGCCGCATACAGGCGAGACACGCGAAGGAAACTTCGCGATCTGTGCGCTCCCCGCGCACTGTCGCTCACGACGCTCCCGGACAATCGTGGTAGGTTCCAGGGCTATGTTTCTCGGATCGGGCGGCCTCCGCCGTGCTCTCGCTTGGGCCGCGCTCCTCTTGACCATCCCAGCCTGCAACAAGACTGGGCCCGAGGCAGCCGCCGGGGCGGCCACCTCCACCGCAAAACCGCAGAGCGCCCCGCTTCGGCAAGATCCGGAGAGCATAACGCTCGCTCTCGCCTCCAGCGTCTGGGCCCCTTACACCGATGTGCCGGGCAAACCTCACCTCGCCCTCGACCTGGTCCATCAGGCTCTCGCTCGCGCAAACGTCGCCCATCAGACGTCCATCGTCGACTTCGGGGACGCCATCGAAGGCATTCAACAGGGCCGTTTTGACGGCTCCGAAGCGCTCTGGAGAACGCCCGAGCGCGAGAAATTCATCCTCTATTCCGAGCCCTACCTCGAAAATCGGCTGATGCTTGTAGGTCGCCTCGGGGCTGACGTCTCTGCTGAGCGCTTCGAGGACCTGAAGGGCAAGAAGGTCGGCATCGTCGACAATTACGGCTACGGGCCCGAGATCGAAGGCGCGCCCGGCGTCGACTTCCAAAGAGGCCCAGACGATGAGGCAAACCTGCGCAAGCTGCTCCGCGGAGAGCTCGACTACGTCCTGCTCGACGAGCTCCTCGTCCACCACCTCTTCACTTCCGAAGCGAAGAAGGCGGAGCTCCTCCTCGTCACCGGCACGACGCCCCTGCTCCGCCGTCCCCTCCACTTTGGTCTTCGCCGGGATCTCCCCACGGCTCCGGAGATCATCGCTCGCTTCAACCAAGCGATCCTCGGGCTCAGCCAGGACGGGACGTACAACCGCATCCTTGGAGTGCGCTGGATCGCCACGGACATTGATGGCGACGGTGAGCTTGAGCTCGTCGCGAGCGGGCGCGCCCTCGGATCGGAGCCTCCGCTTCGAAGCTATCAAGTTGCGAGCGGCAAACGCAGCGGCGCTCCCCGCTTCGTCATCGAGGGTCGGGCCTACGAGAGCTGGCAGGCCATCCCTGATAACTACAAGATCATCGACAACTCAAGGCCTCCCGAACCCGGCACCACCGAAGGTTTTCAACCTGCGCTGGGCCTCGTGCTCTTCGAGTTCTAACGCCGCGCATCCTCGCGCACCGAACGAGCCGTCCCGAAAGCGCAAACCTCCTTCTTGTTGGCGGTCAGTTTCTGGAGCCAATAGTCACTACTGAGCTCCGCGAGGTCCGACGCGAGGCCCTGAAGAAGAGTCCCAGGCGCTTCGTCGTCGACCTTCAAGGTGACCACGAAGTGTCGACAATTTCCGCGCCGGAGCCATTTCAACAGGAGCTCCGCAGAGCGTTCGGCGCGAGCGATCACGTCACAGATGAGCCAATCCACGGTAGCCTCGGGCTCGAAACGAAACGCGTCCCCTCGCACGAAGCGCACATGGGGGTGCGCGAGGAGGTCGGCACGGAGCTCCGAACGATCGACAGAGACCACACGAGCGCCCCGCTCAACGGCCACGAAGGTCCAGCTTCCCGGCGCCGCCCCAAGGTCGACAACCGTGTCGCCCACGGCGATGTGTCGCCCCATGCGCTCTTCCGCTTCGATGAGCTTGGCGAAGGCGCGACTCGGCGGCCGTTTGTCGACGGCGACGGGAGCTTTCCCACCAGGGAAAAAGGAGAGCTGATGCCGGTGTTCGTACGGCCAAGGGGCCTTCGCCACGGAAAGGAAGCCCCGTTCAGGCTCGACCAGAAGGAGCTGTACGACGGACTCGTCGCTCTTGAAGTGGCGCGTCTCGGTCCGACGCGCGCGCAGAAGGTGACGACGCCGCTCGCCGAGCAGCTCGACGACGGCCTCCTCGATGAAGGAGCAGCGCGCCGCAGGGACCCTACCCTTTCTCGTCTCGGCTTCGGAAGGTCGCTCCGAGCGCACTCGGCGATGGGAAGCGCGGGCTCCCAGGCTCGCTCCCCGCGGCACCGGCTCAAAAGGGACAACATGCAAAGACCAAGGGGCCCCATCGGGAAAAACCCCGACAATCGCGTCCACGATGGCCCGCGCAAAGGCGCGAATCGACTCAGCGTGGAGCTCGGTGGCTCCGGGCAGGACTTGCCGCGAGAAGACAAACCGAGGCAGCGCGCGCCTTCCGCCCTCTTCCGGCTCCGGCAGAGCAAAAAGCCCCTCGTCCACCTCACGCGCCTCCATCCCGAGCGCCGCAAATTCTCGCTCGAGGGCGTCCGTCGCATCGGCCGCTGCCCAAATCAAATCCGATGCCATCTCGCTGCCCGAAAGCTAGCCGCGTCGAGGAAAAAAGCGAGCGCTGACACCACGGTTGCCCGAGGGTCACGCGCCCCACCCACCACCGAGGACCCTAAGGCTGCGCGAATGGACGAGGGCGTGGAGGAGTTGCACGATCTCCGTGTCGTCGTACTGGTAGAGAGAACGGAGAGTCTCGGCCAAGCAGCGCGCCGAGCAGGGCTTTTCAGCGAGGTCTCGGAGGATTGAAACCGGAATGTCCGGCGTCAACGACGCGAGCGGAAGGACCGCTGCATCTTCCAACCCCCAGCAAAGCTCGTCCTTCGGTGAGAGGATCCGAGCGATCGGAGCGCGGAGAGCATGGCGGCGCTGCCAAAATGGCTCATCCAAAAAGCGAGTCTCGAGGCCATAGTACCTAGCCTTTCCGGCCTGATGTTCCCGGAGCGCACTCCCCAGCTCGCTTTCATAGCGGGCGAGAGCACCGAGATCGCCGCCGCCGGCACGATGCAAAGCCAGAGCAGCCATTTTTCCGCCTTCAATGGCTCGAGTCAGACCGGATGAGGACAGCGGATCGAGAGCGAGAGCGGCATCGCCCACCGCCACACACCCCAGGGCGGGAGGACCTCCGAGCGATTGCGTCCCAGCATCAATGCCACGCGGTCGCCACGCTCTGGCCTCTTCGCCCAACCTGCTCCGCGAGAGCGACGTTTCCATGAGCGCTCGAGCCCAGGTCTCGCTCAGCGTCTCACCTTCGCGCAGGTCGGCGTCCGTGAAGTAAATAGCGATAGCCCTCCCGTCGGGGATCGACGATGAGTACCACCACCCCGCGGGCGTCGCCTCAACCATGGGCTCTAACACCCGGTGCGCTCCTGGGCTCGATGCGCAAAGGCCGATCAATCTGTCACGATGAACGACCTTTCGTCCGAGACGGCGCGCAATCGCCGCCGGTCGGCCCGTGGCGTCGACTAAAAAACGAGCAAAGAGCTCCTCGCTCTTGCCCAGGGAATGCACCTCGATCGCGAAGACGTCCCCCTCTCGCCGAATTGCTTCCAGCCGCGATCTCGTTCGCACCTCTCCGCCGCGCTCCATCAGAGCCAGAGCAAGACCTTGTTCAAAAGCAGGCCTGGCGATGTGAACACCTGCCCCTTCAGGGCGAAAAAAAGCGGGGAGATCGACCGGCTCCGCCCCTCCCCAGACGGAGATCATGCCGGGACTGGGGAGGTGCTCGCTCGGGTCCCAATGGGAACCAAGTCCCATGGATGCGACAAGCGAGACACCTCGGGCACTCAGATGTTCGCCGATGCGAGGCTCCTCGAAGGAGCCCCGCTCGACCACGCAAACGCGGTGGCCCCACCGACGAAGCTCGAGCGCAGTGCACAAGCCAGCCGGGCCACCGCCCGCGATCACGACATCAAAGTCGACCGATGGAAGGGCACAATTCGACACCTAACTCTCTCAATCTCCCCTCGACTCGCCGTCGCGAGTCGCCACGAAAACCTGCTCGAAGGCTCGCAGGATGGTGTCGACCTCGGCCGTGCTCGAGCCCGTTTGGCAGTGTTTTCTCAGGCACTTTCGAGCCACGTCTAGGTTGATACCGATGCGCTGGAGCGCTTTCTCGAAGGACTCAGAGAACAGCCCATTTTCGAGCATGCAAAGCCAGCTCGCGCAGAGCTTCTCCCGGCCGTGATCGCCGCCGGGGTTGGGCGAACCGCCGCCCGAGGAACCGCCACCACCCCCTGAACCTTCTCCGCTCGCCGGCGGCTGATAGGAGTTGGCGCCGCGCGCGACGCTGGCCGTCAGCGTGAGCTCACGAGTAAACGGTTGATGGCGGACATTCGTTCCAGTCGCTCGCACGCGGACGCGGTAGACACCGACCTCGTTCGCGACGAATTCTCCTTCCCAATGGCCGTCAGGACGGGCTTCGAGACTGACAGTCACAGCGACTCCTTGGGGAGGGCTCACCTCAGCGAAGATCTGCGCTGATCCATCGAAGGGCACCCCTACGCGACTGAGCCGTGCCACGATGCCCACCCGCGCACCCGGCTCGAAGTCTTTCTGTACAAGCTCGGCCCGAAGCTTGAGCGCCGAGTACACGTGGACCAAGACGGAGTATGGGGGACCCAGCTCAACGGCCCGGGGCGCGGGCTCCGCCGCCGGACTCGCCGGCCTCACAACGGGAGGCGCTGCCTGGGCGCGCTCGGCGGCGATGAGCGCCGCGCGTTGTTGTAACCGCTCCCTCTGCACTTGAGCGGCCTCGTCGGGCTTCGGCGCGCTCATCAGCGAGATCAGCAGTCCTTTGTCGCCGCCCTGCTCGGTGACGCGCGTCGACGGCACATACCCTGTCCGTGTCGCGATCCTCTCGGGGAACGCGTCGTGGGTCACAACTGACGCTGCCACGTCGGGCCCTTGGCCGCGAGCGGGCATTCCAAAGAGCACATGCCACAGACCGGCATGGGCTGCTCGCTCCGTGAAGAGCACCGGCAGACGAAGCCGGAGCACCGCGTGACCTTCCGTTCGCGTCATTTGAAGCGCCGCACCGTCCGCGTCGGAGAACGTCAGGATTTCTCCCGCCGGCGTCTCAAGTCCCAAGACGACTGAGCGCATGGGTTGACAGAGAAGGATCGCGTCAACGCCGTAGTCGTCTTCGCTCAGGTGGAAGGGGATCCGATGGATCTGGCCAGCAATGACGCGCCCCGTGGGATCGAGCACGATGTCCGCGTTACTGACGCCCGCCAGCACTTGGAGAAAGTACTTCTTGAGCAGGAATTGGTTGTCGTCCGTGACGGGTCCGGTGACGAGAAGGTACCCTCCTTGGTTCCCTGTCAGGGTAGTGAGCGTCGAGACGTTGATGTTCGAGGCGTTCCCAAATCCAATCGCGAAGGTTTGACTCGTGACGGCACCAGCCACGTCCCGGATAAACTTCGGGGCATTTTCCATGCCGTCCGTCAGCACTACGGTCGCTTTGCGCGCGTAGCCCGCCGATTGACTGAGCATGTTCACGGCCTGCTCCAGGCCGTCACCGATCGATGTACTTCCGGAGGGGACGAGCCCGTTGACGATGCTGCTCAGAGCCTCTCGAGGGCCGGCGAAGGACCCGAGGGCGTCCAGTTCTGTCACCGAGCTCCCATGAGCAACAGCGTCAGCGTTATAGGAGACAAGACCGACCCCGTCCCCCGCGAGCGCAGTATGCAGGAACAGATGCGCAGCCTGGTGGAGCGCTTGCATCTTCGTGACGGAGCCGCTCATCTCCCCCATGCTCCCTGACCGGTCAAGGACCAAGCAGACAGCCGTTTTCTGGCGCGCGACGGTCTTGGCGATCAGTGGAATCGTCCACGATGAGCTCGACCCCGTCTGCTCCACCGTGACGCTCCCGAGCACAGTCTGGTTCAACGTGCCTGTCGTGAACAGAATCCAAAGGTAGACCTTAGCGGGGACGGGGCCTGTGGGGCCCACTGTCACCTCCGTCGCTCCGAGCGTCGAGAACGCCGCTGGCGCCGGGCCACCTTCGATCTTCAAGGTAACGCTTGAGCTGGGAGCCTGCACCTCGAAGGTCACCGGCAACGCCATCTGGCCGGGTTGCTCGAGGGGATTCATTTGCACATCTCCGAAGTCGAGCTCGGGCGTGAGCAGGACGACGCTCGCAGCCGCGCACTTCTCGCTCAAGAGGAGGGTCGCCCCGCTGCGCACGACAAAACCCGCCTGGTGCCATTCGCTGACCATCTCCGTGAGACTTCCGATGTCCACGTCCCAATCTTCATACCCTGTTGGGTTCGTCTGCGGGTGGACCTGAGTGGGGCGGTTCACAGGCCACCAGGGAATCGAAGCGCCGCCACATGCTTTGAAATCCGCCTGCCACGGCAGGGCCATGCGCCTGGTCACGTCTCCCGGTTGGACAACATTCGGATCGAACCGAAGCGGCTCCATATAGATATCCGCCGACGAAGTGACGAAGGCGCCCGCCTCGATCCCCGGGAAAAAGGTGGCGCCGACACAGTGCGTGAGTGGGCCACGGTCGAGCGCATCAGGCGTGAGCGGGGTCGGCGGCAGGGCTGGGTCCCAATCATTCACAAAGCTCGGCGCGTCGTCCTTCCAGCGCGTGAGTTGGTCGTACTGAGTCTGGGTGAGAGGAGGCGACTGCTGCAGCTTTGGCATCGTCTGGGAACCGCCCGGGCCGCGGAGGAATCCGAACACGAGGGCCCTTTGCGAAAGAGAGAGCGGATACTGATCCGGGTTGATGCTGCTGTGCGCGCCGCCGACGTTGACCACACCGTGGACGTCTTTGGCCGCCTGGAGAATCGGGTAGATATCCCGCCGAAAGCTGCACTGGGGGGGCAAATCGACCTTCGCGGGATGCCCCGGCGGAAGCTGCCGGCAGAACTGATAGATCGTGTCGTAGAGGGTGATGGCGTTATAGATCGGTGGCGCGAACTTGGGCGGGGCTACGATGACCCAGGCGGCAATGGCTTCGAAGACCTCTCCCGTGCCGTGCATCGTGACCGTGGCACGGACGCGACCATCGCTCACGTCATCGTGCCAAGTGTCATTGTCGCTCCAACTGCTCACGTTGGTGGTCGTCGGCGAGGCGGAGATCCCCCGTCCGCCCAGCACAAGCAAATGCCCTTCGGGATCCATGCGCAGCTGTCCAAGGTGGACGGACATGGCCCCGTGAGGAACGACCTGAAAACTTCCGTTGAGATCAACGACTTCGTTCGCGCCGCTGATCGCCTTTTCGCCGGGCTTGATATCGAGCAAGTCCCGGTTGTTCCCGGTGATGCTCGCGTTGCGCGTCCCTCCACCACTAAACCTAGCACCACTGCCCTTGCGGTTGGCTAGTTCGACCTTCCAAACGATGTCTGCGTCAGCGGAGGTGATCTCCTTGATGACGGCGCCATTTTCGTCATAGGAGTACAGGCGAAAGCGCGCTGCTTGTCGCTTTACACGGCACTGAGCGTCCTTGTAGCCATTGTGCGGTATCGGCGGCTCGTCGGCGGTTTCCGGACCGATGAAGAACTCGTTCGGACTATTGCCCAAGCGAGCGATCCCAATTGCTGGATGTACCTTGATGGTCGTCGTTGCCATGCTTTTCCCCCTTTGAGTGCGGAGCGAACAAAAGCCCGAGGCAGCACGACGCGCTCCTCGTCGCACTCTTGTCACACCCCAGCCGCAGAGTAACTGAAGGACCATCCGCTCGGCTAGCCCCTATCCGAAAAATTCTCACACTGCCTCTCGGGAGGGGCGCACTATGAACTGAACGGTCAGCCGACATCGCGTCCAACGAGCAGTCGAACACCAAGCGACACACCTTCGCGCGACCAAAGAGCAACAGGACAGAAGCTCTAGCGCATCACAAACAATTCCCTCATAGCCGACGGCCTTCGCAGCGCTCCCGATCAAACCGGTCGAGACCGCGATTCGCCTGGGGGCCGCGGGGCGCGGCTCCAAAGCCTCGCCGTGGACCTCGAATGGACGCTCTGGCGCTACCGCTCCGGGGGATGATCGGGCACTTTCCCTGTTTCTTAGCGGGACAAGCGCGCGTAGGATGCGATGCCCGAGCGGCCAGGCGCGCTCGGAGAGGCATCGATGAAAAAGCTCACGATTTTCTACTGGATCACGACCGGTCTCGTTCTCTTCTTCTTCGTCCCGGGAGCGATCATGAACGTCATGAAGACCCCAGACTGGGTCGAGGTCTTCCAGCAGCTCGGCTATCCGGAGTACCTGCTGCCCTTTTTGGGCGTGGCGAAGTTGCTCGGTTGCCTCGTGGTCGTCCTGCCCCAGTTTCGACGCCTGAAGGAGTGGGCCTACGCGGGCCTCGTCATCGACCTGGTCGGAGCCATCTACTCGGCGATCATGGTCTCCGGCTTCGATCCGAGGATCCTGTTCGTGGTGTTCGCGGCCGGAATCGTCCTTCTCAACTACTGGCTCTGGCACAAGCGACTCGAGGTCGTGCGGGCCGAAGTCTGATCGGAATCTCAAACCGCTCCGAAGTCCGAGGTCACGCCGCGCGCGACGTGACCTCGCGCCGTTTCAGCTCACGCTTCGCTCGAGACGCTCGTCACGCCGCTCCGCGAAACGTTCGCCTGTGCGCAAGAGGAGACACGCCCGTGAGCTCTTGAAAGCGAGCGCGAAAGGCCGCCCCGGAGCCAAAACCCACAGCGTCGCCGATCCTTTCCACAGGCAGGTCCGTCGTCTCGAGCAGAACCTGAGCTTGGCGCACCCGCGCGGTCGTCACCCAGCGGGCCGGCGTGGTGCCGATTTGCTCTTTGAAATGGCGCGCGAAGGATCGACCGCTCATCCCGGCGCGGCGGGCCAAGGCCTCCACGGAGAGATCGGAGTCGAGGTTCTTCTGCATCCACTCGAGGAGCTCTGCGAGCGAGTCCCCTTCCCCGGAGCTCGGCGGCTTCTGCAAGATGAACTGGGCCTGTCCTCCGCTGCGCTCGAGAGGCATGACAGCCCTGCGCGCCGCCCCAGCCGCGACGGCCGCGCCGTAGTCGAGCCGGATCATGTGAAGACAGAGATCGAGGCTCGCCATCCCGCCCGCGGACGTCAGGATGTTTCCTCCGTCGACATACAGAACCGAAGGATCGACCTCGATCGCGGGATGGAGTTCAGCGAGCACCTCGGCCGCCGCCCAGTGGGTCGTGGCGCGTTTTCCGTCCAACAAGCCGGTTCTTGCAAGCACAAGCGCTCCTGAGCAGACCGAAGCGATGCGCGCTCCTCGCTGCGCCGCCCGCCGAATCGCGCGCAGGATGCGAGGATCCACCGGGCGGTCCGGCCTATCGATGCCGGGAATGATGACAGTGTCCGCGGAACGGAGGGCCGAGAGCCCCTCTCGGATCTCGAGGCGCCCGACGCTCGTCTCTACAAAACGCCTCACTCCGCAGATTTTCAGCCGATAGCCGGAGCGCCCATCCGCGAGCTGGACCTCGGCGAAGGTGTCCGCCGGAATCGTGAGATCCGTCGCGACGACTCCGTCGAAGACGACAAGGGCGATCCGATGCATGGCTGAATTCTTCCTATATCATGGATTTCCGCCATCTCGGCATATAGCAACTTCGGCGCATCCCATTGGCGCATTCGCCGCCCGGTCTGGCAGCAATCAATCGTCATTTGTCCTTTCTGCCATCTCAAAAACAACCCTGACCTATCTATCGTTTCGGCGATGGAACTCCTGCCGCTCTGGCCCCTGCTCCGCCTGCTCAAGTTCGCGTCCGCCCTGGCCTACGCAGCCGGTCTCGGCCTGGCGCTGTCGCCCGTGCCCCTGCCGCTCCGAAAGAGAGTGGTCCACTCCTTCGCCTCGCCGGCGCTCCTGTCGACCTGGGTCGCCGGCTACTTTCTCACTCTCTTCCAAGGGACTCCTCTCACTGAGGCCTGGATCCTCGGAGGTTTCTTGGCCTCGACGGCCTGCCAGCTGCTCCTGGTGCACACAACCCGGTCCGAGCGCGTCACCTGCGGGCAGATCCGCTGGATCCTCGGTTTGTTGCTGCTCACCCTGCTCTGCATGGTGTTTCGGCCGACTTGGGGGAGGATGCTGGGATGAGTGAGCTTCGCCTCTTGCGTTCGGTCGTCTTTGTCGAAGGAGTCTCGTACTTGGTGCTCGTGTTCGTCGCGATGCCCCTCAAATATTTCGCGGGGATACCGATGGCGGTGCGCCTGGTCGGCGGCCTGCACGGTTTCCTGTTCGTGAGTTTTTTGCTCGCTCTCTTCCAAGCGAAGCTCGAACAGAAGTGGCAAGTGCGCGAAGCGCTGCGCCTCTTGGGCGCTTCCTTGATTCCCGGTAGCCTTTTTTGGCTGGATCGAAGGATTCGGACTCTGGCCCAAGAAGCACGCTGACGCGCGGGCCACCGAGCGCGCAGGGGGCGCGACCGCGGGCCACCGAGCGCGCAGCAGGGACGCGCGCGGGCCACCGAGCGCGCAGCAGGGGCGGCCGCTTTCGAGTTTCTCTCAAGGTTCAAATGTGCACCGGGCCGGACGCGTTTGGTGCCGCTGCCCTGGTTCTTCCGCTGCGAATAAGCTGTGAGACATCGGCGCCGGCGCATCTCGCGCGGCCCCTCATCGACACACCGGTGCCCCCCCTGGAGCTCTGCTCTCAGGACGGGCTCTCGTCCCAGCCTAGAAACGGAAAGAACCGTGAAACTCTCCCACTCGACGCCCCGCCTTTTCTCTCTGGGCCTCGCGCTCGCCCTCGCTCCCGCCTGCTCCAGTGACGGCAATCCTCTGGACGGCAGCGAAGGAACCGGAGGGAGTGTCGTCTCCGGGGATTCGGGCGGTGCTCCGGGGGCGGGCGGACCCGGTGCTGGCGGAGTGACAACCGGCGGGCCCGGGGCTGGCGGGCTCGTCAGCGGCAGCTCGGGCGGAGCCTCTTCCGGTGGAGCCTCTGCCAGCGCCGGCGGTGACGCGGGGGTCGGTGGAGCGCCTACTTCTTCCGGGAGTGCGTCCTCAGCGGGGGGAGCGACCGGAGGCGCCAGCGAAGGCTCCGGAGGCGAGCCTGTGATGGGAAGCGGCGGCGCCATCGAGGAGCTGCCCCCTGCGGCCCCCGAAGGCGTCATCCCGAACGAACCTTACAATGGCAACCTGCCGTCGAACAAAGGCGACTGGCGCACCGGCTTGATCTCGCCGACCCTCGAGCTCGACCATCACAATCAGCCCGCCATCATCAACGGCTACCTCTTCATCAGCGGCAACTCGCGCTTCTGGATGTACGACATTTCAGACTCCACGAAGCCGAAGCAGCTCTCCTTCAAGAAGAGCCCCGACGATAACCCGACGCGCGAAGCGGAAGGTCACCAGGTCACCTTTGCAAAGCACGGCAATCGCCTCTACGCGGCCACGATCCAAGGCTACGGCGTCGACATCTGGGACATCACCAGCGCCACCGATCCCAAGCTCGCCAAGACCATAAAAATCCAGGGCATCAACTTCGGCGACTTCACTTCGGCGGTCTGGGGCCTGTCCTGGCAAGGCAATCACCTCTTCGTCGGCGGCACGGACACCGGCGTCCACGTCATCGACGCCACGAATCCCTCAGAGGCCAAGCTCGTCGGTCGTCTCGCGAACGTCGGTGGCGTCAACGCCGGACCTCTCTACGCCATCGGCAACGTCCTCGTCGTCACCACACCCAAGAACAACAAGGGCATTGCCACGGTCGATATCTCCAACCCGACGAACCCCGTCTTGCTCGATACGGTTCCGCCTGGCGAAGCCGGGGCCGACAGTTACATCGGAGCCTTCTACCGGCACCACGCCTATCTCTTGAACCCGATTCGGGTCTACGACGTGCTCTCGAATCCCGCGAACATTCAGCTCGTCCCTGGTACGAGGCCCGGCGGCTACTTCGAGTACATGAGCTTCCAGGACGATTTCATGTTCGCCGGACGAATTCGCCCCGAGCCTGGCGCGACCAAGATCAACGTCAGCAACATGGGCAATTTCACGTTCGTCCGCGACATCTACGGACGGCGCGATCTGTCGGAGAACGACGATCAGTTCACGATCGCCGTCGGCAACCTCCTCATCATGTCCGACGATCAGCTCTCGCCCGTCACGAACAAGTACGCGGGTACGGTGATCGCCGTTCATGACAAGAACCCCGACACCAAGCCTCCCGCCGTCGACTGGGTCATTCCGAAGGCCGGCGCCACAGGTCAGGCCCTCACCACCCGCATCGGTATTTCCTTCACCGACAACATCGAGCTCGCCACCGTCGACGCACGCAGCTTCATCGTGCGCCCCGTCGGTGGTCAGCCCATCGCCGGAACCTTCGGCGTGACGATGAGTGTCTTGAATTTCGAGCCCAACGAGCCTCTTCAGCCAGGCACCACCTATGAGATCATCCTGCCCGCAGGCGGCGTGAAAGATCTCGTCGGGAACGGCATCGCCGAAGAGTTCAAGGCCACGTTCACCACCCGCACATGAGCCGTTCGCGCCTTCTTCGACCTTTCGCCTGCGGGGCTCGCTCCCTGCTCGCGAGTCTTCTGCTCTCGAGCCCCGCCCTAGCACTCGAGCTCTCGCTCACGCCCCCTGGGCCGACGGAGCTCGGCAATGAGACGACCTTTACCATCGAGGTGAAGGACGCGGTCGGCACGCCCCAGATCCGCTGGACCTTCGGCGACGGGACGCAGACCGAGTTCGCGGAAGGCGCGACCACCGTCACCCATACCTTCACAGAACCTGGGCACTATTCGGTGCTCGTCTTGGCCCAAGATGAACAAGGGTACGCAAGCCAAGCTGTGGTTCACGCTGTCCATCGTCCGCTCACCGAAGAACCGGCCCAGAGCGCCACGAGCCTCACCCTCGACCCCGAGCGCGACCTCATCCTCACGGCCAACGCGGACAACGGCACCGTCACTCTGATCGATCGCAAGACCCTCGAGAAGACCGCGGAGATCACGGTCTTCAGCCACCCCGTCGGTCTCGCCCTCGCGCCGAATGGCCTGCTCTGGGTGCTCGATCAAGACAACTATGCGATCGCCATCGTCGACATCGACGCCCAGAAGATGGTCGACTTCTTCCGGCTCCCCTATGCGAGTCTGCCCTCGGGACTTGTTTTTGCTCCGGGAGGCGACGCCTTCGTCACGCTGACCGCCCTGGGCGCGATCGCCCGTATCGATCCCGAGAGCCATGAGATCACGCTCCAGAAGCAGATAGCTCCCTGGCTCCGGGGCCTCGCCGTCTCCGGAGACGGGACTTCTCTCTATGCAACCCGCTTCATCTCCTCGGGAGATCACGGCGAGGTCTTCCGCATCGATGCCGAGACCCTCGCGGCGGAACATCGCTTCGATCTCATGATCGACACGACCACCGAGGACAGCGACGTCCAGGGACGAGGCCTGCCGAACTACCTCTTCTCCGTCGCCATCACTCCCGACGGAACTCAGGCCTGGATTCCTTCCAAGAAGGACAACATGCCGCGCGGACTCACGCGCGACGGCCTTGAGCTCACCCAGGACACTGCCGTGCGTCCGCTGGTTTCGATCCTCGATCTGAAGGGCGAAAAGGAGCTCGTTGAGGATCGCATCGATCTCGACGACCGCAATCTGCCGACACACGTCACCTTCAGCGAAAAAGGCGACTGGGCGTTCATCACCGTGTTCGGGTCGAACTTGGTCGAGCTGCGCGATGCCTTCACCGGCTCGTTCATCACCGCTCTTCGGGCGGAGGACATGTTCGGGCCCGTAGCGACGGTGCTCGATGAAGACGGGCGCCTGTTCGTGTTTGCCGACCTCTCGCGCAAGGTCTTGGTGTTCGACGTGGTCGATCTGATGAACGGAGTGGACCAGTCCGCGCCCCTCATCGCAGAGATCCCCTTGGTCGCGAAGGAGAAGCTGTCCGAAGAGCTGCTCCGGGGCAAACAGGTCTTCGCCAATGCCGAGGACAAGCGCATGGGGAGCGAAGGCTACTTGAGCTGCTCGTCGTGCCATTTCGACGGATTTGAAGACGCGATGGTCTGGGATTTCACCGACCGAGGCGAAGGCGTCCGCAATACGATTTCCCTGCTCGGCCGCCGCGGCACCGGGCACGGGCGCGTCCATTGGTCGGCGAATTTCGACGAGATCCAGGACTTCGACGGCCCCATCCGCGCTCACCAAGCAGGCCTCGGCTTCATTCCCCTCGACGCGTTCGCCGCGGTCGCTGATCCTCTCGGGCCCCCGAAGGCTGGGCTCGATCCCGACCTCGACGCTCTGGCCGCTTATGTGGCTTCCCTCGATCGGATCCCGCGGAGCCCCTTCCGAAACCCTGACGGCACTCTGACAGAGGACGCTGAAAAAGGGGGAGCTCTCTTCCAAAAGCTCGGTTGTGACAGCTGTCACAAGGGAGAGGACTTCACCGACAGCCCCGAAGGTAAACTGCACGACGTTGGTACTCTCACAGAGCTCTCAGGCCAAAGGCTCGGCGGAGAGTTGACGGGAATCGACACCCCGACCCTGCTCGGGATCTGGCAAACGGCTCCTTACCTCCACGACGGCTCCGCACCGACCCTGCGCGACGTGCTCATCACCCGAAACCCGGAAGGGAAACACGGCGACACCGCGTCCCTGTCGGAGGCCGAGCTCGGCCAGCTCATCGCCTACCTCGAGCAGCTCGACCAAGGGCTCCCGCCCACCGAGCTCTCTCTGCCCGGACAAGAGCCCGGCGGAACAGGTGGTGCGCCTTCGGCGAGCGGTGGAGCCCCGGCTGGAGGAGGCGAAAGCGGCGGCGCAGCGAGCGTTCCCACGGGCGGCGCTGCACCGTCCGGTGCCGGCGGCGCAGCTACAGATCAGCCCGTCCCCCCGAGCGGTTCGAGCGGCGGATGCTCCGTCACGACAGCTCCGCGCGATCCTGCTCGGCAAGCGCTCCTTTGGGCCGGTTTGCTCCTCGGCTTCGCGCTCCGCAGGACCCGACGCGATCGGCGCGCCTGAGTCGGAGAGGCCAGCGCCCCGATCTCGGCAAACCTTGCGCGCCCCTCGCCAGGGCTGCCCGCGCCTCGCGCGTCCTTGTGACGCAAGGGCCTCGCAGAACCTTGTGCGTTTTATCGCGCTCGCCCGCTCCTCTGACGGCGGGGGCAGGTTTTCACCCCTTCTTCGCCTAGATCCTGCTGACCACACTTTCGGTACAGGTGCGGGGCGCTTCGAGCGCGGGCCGCGCCTCCGCCCGCGATCTGCTCGATCTCGCCCGAGGACCGAAATGAAAACGAACTTCAGACTGGGGACCATCGTCACAAATCTCTCCTTGGGAGCATTCGGGCTTCTTCTCACGGACTGCAGTGGCGGAGAGGCCCCACCGCCCGCAGGAGCGGGTGGAGAGATATGCTCAGGCCCTCTGTGCACTCCGAGCGGCGGCGCGAATGGAAGTGGGAGCGGCGGGGCCGGCGGAGGTGGCGGCGTCCAGGCCGGTGGCGGGCCAGCGGGAAGCGGTGCTTCGACGAGCGCAGGTGGTGCGCCGGGAGGTGGTCCATCAGGCGGGGGCACTGGGAGCGGCGCAGGCGGAGCCGCCGACCCCGGCATCGGGGGCGACTACCATCTCGACATCGAACCGGACCCCCTCGTCATGTGGTACGACGCTCCAGCGGGCGTGTGGAACGAGGCGCTCCCGATCGGCAACGGTCGCCTCGGCGCGATGGTGTACGGCGATCCGGGCACCGAGACGCTGCAGCTGAACGAAAATACGTTTTGGTCCGGCGGTCCCTCGCGCAACGACAACCCGAACGCCAAAGGTGCGCTCGCGAACATTCGCCAGCTCCTCTGGAATGGCCAGTGGACTCAGGCCGAAACCGCCATCAACCAAAACATCACCGCGACACAGCTCCACGGATCGAAGTACCAGACGATCGGGGAGCTGAAGCTGAATTTTCCCGGGCACGGGGACTACTCGAGCTATTACCGGGAGCTCGACCTCGAGCGCGCCGTCGTGACCGTGAAGTATGAGGTGAACGGGGTGACCTTCACGCGCGAGGTCTTCGCTTCCCAGCCGGACCAGGTCATCGTCGTCCGCATCACCGCTGACGAACCCCAAAGCGTGACGCTGTCGGCGAGCCTCGATGGGCCGCTCAAGACGGGCCTGACGGTCCTCGACGGGACGACCCTCGATCTGAGCGGCCTGTCGAGCAACCATGAGGGAGTTCAAGGCCGCGTCGAGTTTGACGCTCGCGTGCGGGCCATTGTGAAAGGCGGCGCGCTCTCTGCGACTTCCGATCGCTTGAATGTGACGGGCGCCGATGAGGCTCTCGTGCTTGTGTCGATAGCCACGAACTTCGTCGACTACAAGACGCTCACCGCCGACGAGAAGGCCAAGAGCGCTGGCTATCTCACGGCCGCGGCGACGAAGAGCTACGACGAGCTCCTTGAGGCTCACCTCCAGGCCTACCAGAGCTATTTCGAGCGCGCGAACCTCGATCTCGGCGCCCCTGCCCTCGAGCTCCCCACGGACGAGAGGATCGCCGCCTTCTCCCGCGGAGACGATCGCCACCTCGTCGCGATGTATTACCAGTTCGGGCGCTACCTGCTCATCTCGAGCTCACAGCCCGGCGGACAACCCGCGAACCTCCAGGGCCTCTGGAACGGCTCGACGAGCCCCGCTTGGGACAGCAAATACACCATCAATATCAACACCGAGATGAACTATTGGCCGGCGGAGAAGACGAGTTTGTCCGAGCTCCACGAGCCCTTGTTCAAGATGATCGAAGAACTGTCCGAGAGCGGCGCCCAAACAGCTCAAACGATGTACGGCGCGCGCGGCTGGATCGCCCACCACAACACAGATATCTGGCGGATCAGCGGCGTCGTCGATGGCGCCTATTGGGGCATGTGGCCGATGGGGGGAGCTTGGCTCTCCCAGCACCTCTTCGAGCACTATTTGTACACCGGCGACCAAGAGTTTCTCGCCCGGGTGTACCCGATCCTCCGGTCTGCCTCAGAGTTCTTCCAGGATTTCTTGGTCCCGGAGCCGAAGAACCAGTGGCTGGTGGTGAGCCCGTCGATCTCGCCCGAGAACGAACCCGCCGGGCATGGCACGTCCGTTGTGTACGGCGCGACCATGGACAATCAGATCCTGTTCGACCTCCTCTCCCGCACCATCCGCGCCTCCGAGATCCTCGGCATCGATGCCGAGAGGCGCGCCGAACTGCGCGAGATTCTTGAGCGCCTGCCGCCTATGCAGATCGGCCGCTTCGGCCAGCTCCAGGAGTGGCTCGAGGACTGGGACAATCCGAACGATCAGCACCGCCACGTCTCCCACCTCTACGGCCTCTATCCGGGCAACCAGATCTCCGCCTACGAGTCACCGGAGCTATTCGACGCTGCGCGCACCACTTTGACCCATCGGGGTGACGTGTCGACAGGCTGGTCCATGGGCTGGAAGGTGAATTTCTGGGCACGGCTGCTCGATGGAGATCACGCGCTCAAGCTCATCCGCGATCAGCTCACGCTCGTCGACCCTGTGACGGAGCCCACGGGCGGGACCTTCCCGAACTTCTTCGACTCTCATCCGCCCTTCCAGATCGATGGAAACTTCGGTTGCACCGCGGGCATCGCCGAGATGCTCCTGCAAACGCATAGCGGCGCTGTGCATGTGCTTCCCGCGCTGCCACAGGCCTGGGCGGAGCGGGGCGGTGTGAAGGGACTCCGGGGCTACGGTGGTTTCGAGTTCGACTTCACGTGGCGCGAGGGCCAGGTGGTCGAGCTCGTCGTCCGCTCGCGACTCGGCGGCAATCTGCGGCTCCGCGTGCCTCATGTCCTTGTCATGAAAGACGGAGCTGAGCTCACGGCCGCTAGCGGCGACAACCCGAATCCCTTCTTCGAAGTCCCGAGCATCAAGGCGCCGAGGATCTCTCCCCAAGCTCAGCTCCAGGACCCGAATCCCGGAGCCTCCTTCGTCTTCGACATCCCGACGGAACCTGGAAGAGCTTACCTATTGGTCCCGCCGAGTGAGGCGGCTTCGGGGGAGTAGAAAAGTTTCGCCTCTCCGGGGTCCCCGGCCCCTCTCAGGGTTCTTCGTGCAGTTTGATGGCGACGACGTCCAGCTCGACGAACTGCCCGTAGTTCTCGGAACCCGAAACACCATCGGGCGCGTACCGCTCGTAGTTCAAGATCAGGCGCTCGTTGTCGTCATTGGCGTCGAGGGTCACCTCACTGCCCGCTGCGATCGGGATCGTCACCTCGTAGTCGAGGGAGAAGACGAAATGGCCGACGCGCTGGTAGTCGTTCATGTAATAGCGCTGCTCGGGGGAGCTGACGATGATGCTCCACTGGGCGTAGTCGGTGTCATCAGGGGGCACAGCTCCGCCCACCGTCCAAGGCACCTTGCGCCAATTCTGCCCCATATATGGGAACATTTCCGAGCCGCTCCGCGTCCCGCCGACCACATTCGTCGGCTCGACCACCCCGCGCACCCGGATCGTCACATCGTAAACCTCTCCGTCATTGCCGCCGATGGTGACCTTCTTCGCCTGATGGAACGCTCCACCTGTGAGCATCACATGATTGCAGGTCGCTCCCACGGTGACTTGGGGACTGCCCGCACAAGGATCGTCAATACGCAGGCCCGAAAGGCCTTCCACGATGCTCAAGTCTGGTCCCGAGCCTCCACTCGCCTCGCCACCGCTCGCTCCCCCCGACGCAGGTGCTCCCCCGCTCTCGGCTCCCCCCGACGTGGCCGGCATGCCGCCCGCAGGGGCTCCGCCTGCTGCGGCTCCTCCCGCTGGAGCGCCGCCACTCGGGGCGCCGCCCGCAGAGGTCATTCCCCCTGACGGTGCTCCCCCCGACGAGGCTTGCCCTCCGCTGCTGCCACCGGCAGGGAGACCCGAGCCCCCGCTGCTCTCGGCCGGGTCCGTGCCCGCCTCCGAACACGCAGAAACAAGCAGCAAGAGGGCACAGGCAGCGCTGAACTGAGTTCTCACAGGTCCCGAAGCTCTCACCTCTCTCGCGCTCCGACGAGAGGTGCAGCGGCACCCCGGACCCATGGAGAGTTATGGTGTCGCGGTTTCCCGACAGGTGGAGGGGCTCAAGGGACTCTCCGGGCCCTCCGTCCAGCGGCGGAGCCGCTCGGCGACGATGTCTTGGGCGCGCTCGTCGAACAGGATCTGGTTGTGTCCGATGCCTTCCAAGGCGATCCGCTCCCCAAAATCCGGGAACGCGTCGCTCTCGATCAGGGCGTCCTCCTTCGCGATCACCGAGACGTGACGGAGCCCCTCTGCTGCGAGCGGGCCTCGCTTCAGCTCGCTCAAGAGCGGCGCTCCGATCCTGATGTCACGTCCGATCGGCCCCGGAGCGAGCCAGGAGCGACGAGAGCCCAGAAAGGGCGAGGCCAGGCTGATCGTACCCGCGACACAGCCACGCAGCCCTCCGAAGTAGGCCGCGTGACAAGCCACAAGCCCGCCGACGCTGTGGCCGACAAGAAAGACAGGTCCCCCTGGCGAGAGCTCTCTCACGAAGCCCGTCGTCCGCTCGCTGAGCGCTCGGATGCCTGGGCCCACGGCGTAGGAGAACGACGCTGTCCCGAGACCAAGCTCACGCTCGATGCGCTCCCGGAGCGGCCGAAAGACGCCCGCCGCGGCGTAAAGGCCGTGGAGCAAAATGACGCGGACCTCTCGCCCGCTCCTCAGAGGCTTTCGGAGATCTTGGAGAATGTAGGAGGTTTGGCGCAGCATGGCGGCCGCTTCGCCCCCCCCGTCGAACCAAACGCGCCGTTTCACTGGGGCTCTTCAGCGAGGGAAGTGAGCTTTCGCAGCCGATCGAAATCGAGTGGGCCTTCGGCGGACGCCCGAGGCACCCCATGTCGATCCAGAAAGACCCAGCCGGGAACGACCTGAATGTTCGCGAAGGCACCCCGGCGTGTGAGCGTATCGTGATCCGCCATGGCGATCGGATAGCCAAGGTTCAAGATCTCCTGATAGGCGCGGACGACCTCGATGTTCTGGGGAGGCTCGAGCATGACCAAGAGCGCGTTGAGCCGCGGCCGGTGCTCTCGCATGAACTGATCGAGGCGACGAGCCTCCGCCTGGGTCGTGATGTCGTAGGTCGTGCCGAAGAGTAAAATCGTGACCCGCCCCCGGTGCGCTCCGCTGCCCAGGATGCCGCCGTCAGGAGTTCCGAAGGAATAGCGCAGCGGAGAAGCGCTCCTCGGCAGCGCGATCTCGGGCGACTCGGCTTCCTTCGGTCCACAAGCGGTGAGCGCGCCGAGGCCCAGCCCGAGGAACAAGCGACGACCGTATGAGGAGAGCTTATGGACCGACATCACCGAGGAGCGACACGATCGATTGAAGCGCAGGGGAGAGCTCGTCCCCGTCGCGCTTGTGGGACAGGATCGCCGAGGCGATCTCGTCGAGGGCGCTCTTGAGCGGCAATCGCTCAACCTTGGCCCCGTCGATGAGCTCACGCTCGCGCGGAGCACGGCTCGATAGCGCGATCGGATCGTGTCGCACGTGAGTGAAGCGCCCGCCTCGAATCCCGCAGCAAAGAAGCTGGACGAAGTCGAGATACAGCGGGAGCACCAAAACGACGATGCGCGTCCCGTCCGGCGCGGTGCCGGCGAAGGCTTGGTGAACCGCGGAAGGGACACTCTCCTCTTCGGGACCGTCGATCTGTGCGAGGATGCGAGCGCGCCGCTCCGCGTTCTCCTCGACCCCAAGCAGGGGCCCAAACAGCGCGATCTTCGGCAGGTCGAGGGAAGACGCATCGGCGGCGAGCGAGCCAAGCCAATGATCGCGAGCTGTGTCGCTCATGTCCCGATAGGCGATCGCAAAAGCGAGAGCAGCCTCAGGATCTCGAGCCATCGAGCCGAGCCACTCGCGCCACACGGCCGTGTCGCGCGCCTCGGAAGCTAGCCGAAGCGCGTCTGGATTCGATCCGGCCGTCGGATTCCCCGCGTCAGGCATGGCCAGTGACGATACTCCAAAGTCCGGAGCGACGCCTACCCCTTCGGCCCCCCAGAGTTCAGAAAAAGCTCGACACGTGCAGCCTGATTCAAAAATCAGTCAGCGCAGAATCGATGCCGAGCACACAGAAACAGCGACTTACCTAGAAGCGCGCGCCTCGAGCTCTTGGGCAAAGCGCTCGAGGCGCTCCTTGAACTCGGACAGAGGATCATCCCTTTCATGATCCAGCATCACCCTCACAAGCTCCAGCGTGCGGTTCACCTCATCGGGACTCCCGGGCAAGTACCCAAGTTCGAGCGCCTCGATAAAACGACAAAGCGCGCGCCTCTGAGCCGAGCGGTCCAGGCGAAGTGCGCTCATCCACTCTAGCTCGCGCGCCGCGAGCGAATACTCACTGCGTGAGTCCACCATCGCAGTGAGACGAACTACCTCCGCGTGCTCTTCAAAACCCAGACTGAGTCCGCGCGCGAGCAGAACTCGGACCCGATCGAGCTCAGCAAAATCAGGGAACGCAACCTGTCCTTCGGGAGAGCGGCTCGGCTCGAGCTTCCGAAGCACAGAGCGCAAGAGATCCACCGCGCGAGCTTCTTCTCCTGCGTCGAGGAGCCTCTGTCCGAGCGCGATTTTCGTACCTGTCCTGTCCGGCTCGAGGACGAGCGCCTGCCGAAGCCAAGCGATCGCGACTTGGCCATGGCCTCGCGCTGCAAAGAGCTCCGCCGCTCGCTCCAGCACCGTGGCTTTCGCCTCGCTCCCTTGGGCGCTCGCGTGCAGTTGTTCGACGTCGGCTCTCGCCAGCTCCAGCGCGCGGGGCGAAGGATCGTCCTTTTCTAAGATAGCGGTCACCCGCTTCCAGCGAGGAGACTTGAGCTGGGGTGCGCGCTCGAGCGCATGGCGGAGGAGCTCCAGCCGCTCCTCAGGGTCAGAGCTGAGCTCAGCGGCTCTTTCGAGATAAAACGCAGAGAGAACAGGATCGCCCTCCCCCTCGGCCGCTCGTCGCCACAGCTCCGCCGCACGTTCCTCGGCTCCGGTGCGCTCGAAGAGCTGAGCCTCGAGAGCGCTGTAAAGCGCGTCATCTCCGCGCGCGAGACCGTCCGTCTCTCCGCGCAGGGCGAGGCGCTCCCGGGCTCGCTCGAGAAGCAGGCGCGCCGATTCGTTGCGCTCGCCCATCATAGCGTCGAGCTGTGCCAGCTCGAACAGAATCTCCGGTGTGGTGGGTGAGCCCTCGAGCGCTTCGAGATACAGCGCGCGCGCGCCTTCTCGATCTCCCAGAAGGAGCGCGCGATCGCCGGCCAAGAGCGCATCGGCAAGTCCCGCGAGACGCACCGCGAGTCCACTCACATTTGAGGGTTCGCCGTGCCTTTCCAGCGAAAGCACGAGGTCGCCTCTGTCGCTCTCCAGCCCTGTGAGTTGGACCCCTTCGACCTCTGGAACCCGGCCACCGAGACCGGGCATGAACTCGAGAGCGAGCGAGTCGAGCAGCCGAGCGCAGGAAAGGGAGCGGCCATCGAAATGGGGAGTTGTGGGAGCGGCGAGTGGTTCTGTGACCTCACGAAGAAACGAGCTGGCGACCTCGAGGGGCGGGCGATCGAGACCATGTCCGCGGGCAGCATGGATCACCCAGCGCAACTCTACGGCCGAAACCAAGACCAACTCGAACACCAGAACGATAGAGTCAGACCAAAGGGTCACCGCGATCGTCGCCTCGTCCGCGAAGGCACGGATGCGACAAGTCGCCGGCTCGCCGAGCAAAGTGGGGGCTCGTTCAGACAAAGCGCGCCCGAGCTCACTCGGACGAAGCCTCACGACGGCGCGTTCGAATTGACCTCGTCGGTCGAGGAATTGCTTCACGCCCCCGGAGAGATCGAGAGGATAATCGAGCCCAGGTAAGGACCACTCAAACTGCTCCACGCTCACCGGCCCCACCTGGAGCGGGTGATTCAGCTCGACCCCGAGTCCACCTCGACTGAGCCCAAGTCGGAGAGGCAGAGCAGGTTGTTTCTCGAGCTCATCAAACGTGAGCGGAGTCACTCCCCCGCGCCGCTCACCGCGAGCGCTCTTCAGGGGCGCGCCCCAGGTCGAAGAGGTTCGAGGTGATTGAGGGCCCACACTTGAGCCTACAACGGGCCGCCCCGCCGCCCAAGTCGCCCGGCTCCGCTCCCAGGTCAGCGCCGGAGCCGAATGGCCCGGTCCAGGACCAGGACACCATCACACTCGACCCGAACATTCCAGGTTCCGAGCTCCGCATCAGGCGGAACGGGAATCGGTCGGTCGAACACCGTCTCAGCCCCCGGTACGGAAAAATCATCGCTCACGCTGACGCGGCGGCCCCCCGGACCCGGCCGCAGAATCTCCGCATGCACTTGTCGCTCATGAGCGGAAGGCTCGGCGAATGTAAGACGAAAACCCAGACTCGTCGGGCGCAGGGGCCCGACCTCGAGCTCCAACAGCTCCCGGACCTGCCCGCCATAAAAGACGCCGAGGGCCGCCGTGACGCCGGGCTTATCCTGCTCTGCTCTCTCACAGGCGGTCGCTCCGATGGCCATGAGGGCGATCCATGAGATAAAGCTGAGAGCAAGCAGGCCACGCTTCATGGTGCCCTCTCAAGGGACGCAAGGCGGCGAGCCAAATTCGCGAACTGTTCGGTGGTGAGCGTCTCCCCTCGCGCGTCGAGGCTGATGCCCTCTTTGGGCGCGACCTCTTCCATCACGTCCGACGGGAACAAGCCCTTCCAGGCGTTGCGCAGTGTCTTGCGACGCGCGCGGAACGCCGCCTTCACCAGGTTCTGAAAGACGCGTGTCTCTTCGATCGGGTCCGGTCTCGGCACCAGGCGCACCAGCATCGAGCTCACCTTGGGGGGCGGATAAAAGGCTCCTCCCCCGAGGGAGACAGCGCGTTCGATACGAAAGCGCGCCTGCGTGAACACGCTGAGCGCCCCGTAGTCTTCGGTCCCGGCCGCCGCCGCAAGACGATCGGCGACCTCCCGCTGGACGAGGAAGGCAGCGTGAGCGATCTGGGTCGGAAAGCGAATCGTCTTCTCGAGCAGCGGCCCCGTCAGCTGATAGGGAAGATTGCCCGCAATGATCTTCGTCTCTGCATCGCCGAGCAGTCCCAGCCAATCCGCCGTCTTGGCGTCGTCCTCGACGAGCACCAGACGTCCCTCTTCGATCGCCTCTTTGAACAGCTCACCCAGGGGCCCGATCAGATCACGGTCTCGCTCGATGGCTGTCACGAGGAAGCCCGCCTCGAGCAAACATGCCGTCAGCGCCCCGAGCCCAGCGCCGAGCTCGAGGATGCGCGTCTTCGGACCCGGCTTTACGTCGCCGATGACGGCTGAAGCGACTTTGGACAAGAGCCCAGGGTCGCTCAGAAAATTCTGGCCGAACGAGTGTTTCGGCCGAAGGCCAAATTGATTGAGAAGGGTGCGCGGAGGCGGGAGCACGAGTCAACCCGCGCTCAAGCGCCGCTCACCCCGTCTTTGCTCGGTTCGCTTTCGCTCTCCGCCTGGGCGAGCGCGGCGGCGTAGTCTTCGTGCCCGAGCATGCGCGTCTCGAGCATCATCGTCACCGTCGCGGGCGGCGGATCACCGTAGAGCTCGAGGCAAACAGCAGCCCAGCGCGCTGCGCTGAGCGCCGGGTAGAGCTCCTCCGGAGGCGTGGAGGTGCTCATGTTGGCGAGCACCTCTTCCGCTTCTTTGAGCTCCTTGCGCGCAACTACCGCGTCGACCTCCTCCTTGCGGAGGAAACGATCGGTGAGGATCGAGGCGCTGTCCTGGCTGACCTGCACGAAACCAGGTCCCACCGCGAACTGCTGCACCTCGCCATTCACCGTCGCGCGCACGATGCCCGTGCGGAGCCCCGCGAGGACCGGCAAGTGGCCAGGGAGGACGCCAAAGTCGCCCTCCACGCTCGGGACGGTGAGCTCCGTGGCATTCAGCTTGAGCTGAACGCCATGAGGGGTGGTGATGAGAACCGAGAGCTCGTTGTTCAAGGGATGGGTGCTCCTCGAAAATCAGGAGACCTTGGCGAGCTCAGCCGCGCGCGCCTTGGCCATTTCGATGTTACCGACCAAGTAGAAAGCCTGCTCGGGGAGGTGATCGAGGGCGCCGGAGAGAATTTCCTTGAAGCCTGCGATCGTCTCCTTGAGCGGGACGTACTGGCCGGGCAGACCGGTGAACTGACTCGCGACGTAGAAGGGCTGCGAGAGGAAGCGCTGGATCTTTCGCGCGCGCGCCACGATGAGCTTGTCGCTCTCGGAGAGCTCGTCCATACCGAGGATCGCGATGATGTCCTGGAGGTCCTTGTACTTCTGGAGCGTCTGCTGGACCTGGCGAGCCACGCTGTAGTGCTCCTCGCCGACGATATCGGGCGAGAGCATCGTGGAGGTCGAGTCGAGCGGATCCACGGCCGGATAGATGCCGAGCTCGGAGATCGCGCGGCTGAGAACCGTGGTGGCGTCAAGGTGCGCGAAGGTCGTGGCCGGCGCGGGGTCGGTCAAGTCGTCGGCCGGAACGTAAATCGCCTGAACCGAGGTAATCGAGCCCTTGGTGGTCGAGGTGATGCGCTCCTGCAGAGCGCCCATTTCCGTGGCCAACGTCGGCTGATAGCCCACCGCGGAGGGCATACGGCCGAGCAGCGCGGACACCTCGGAGCCCGCCTGGGTGAAGCGGAAGATGTTGTCGACGAAGAGGAGCACGTCTTGGCCGGACTCGTCGCGGAAATACTCGGCGCAGGTCAGCGCGCTCAGCGCAACGCGAGCGCGAGCTCCCGGCGGCTCGTTCATCTGACCGAACACAAGCGCAGTCTTCGACAGAACGGGCTCGCCGCTCTCGAGCTTCGACTCGGCCATTTCGAGCATGAGGTCGTTCCCTTCACGAGTACGCTCGCCGACGCCCGCGAAGCAGGACACACCACCGTGAGCCTTCGCGACGTTGTTGATGAGCTCCTGGATGAGAACGGTCTTGCCGACGCCGGCGCCCCCGAACAGACCAATCTTTCCGCCCTTTCGGTAGGGAGCGAGAAGGTCGATGACCTTGATGCCCGTCTCGAAGATCTCAACCTTCGTGCTCTGCTCAATGAAGGGAGGAGCGGGGCGATGGATCGGCCAGCGCGTCTCAGCGTTCACGGGGCCAGCGTCGTCCACCGGATTGCCGATGACGTTGAGGACGCGGCCGAGACAGGCAGGTCCGACGGGCATGGTGATCGGAGCGCCAGTGTCGAGGACCTCCGCACCGCGGACGAGACCCTCAGTGGCGTCCATCGCGATCGCCCGGACGGTCGACTGACCGAGATGCGCCGCGACCTCGAGGGTCAAGTTGTTCGGTTCACTCGAGATGTTCGGGTTCGTGACGGTGAGAGCGTTCAAGATCCGCGGCAACTTGCCCGGCGGAAACTCAACGTCGACCACCGGACCAATGACTTGCGTAATCTTCCCAAAGCTCGCCGCGTATTCCATCGTATGTCTCGTTCGTTCGGAGAAAGGCACTTCTGACGAGAGCGGATCCGGCTCGGAGAGCGCGTGGATCGAGCGGTGACTCGGGCCGATTTTCCTCGGCGCGGGAGCTCACTCAGGCTCGACCTTTTCCGTTCGTCGCGGGCCGCGTCTACCATGGGCTTTTGAAGATCGCCAAGGTCACTTTCAAAGAATTTCAGCAGGCACAGCGGACGCCCTTCCGCTGGCGCTGGACCGCGAGCTGACGTTCGGCGCCGTCCGGCCTATCCTTCAGTCACTTCTCTGCCTAGGCCCCACATCTCGTCCCCGAGAAGTGCGCCTCCTTCCCTCGCCCCACCCATTTCGAGAAAAAACCGACCGCCCGATGATCGCCCCCGAACTCATCGATCGAATCCGTGACCGCTCGAACATCCGGGAGGTCATCGCCGAGAGCGTCAAGCTCGAGCGGCGAGGCCGGAGCTACATCGGCCTCTGTCCTTTCCATGGCGAGAAGACCCCGAGCTTCCACGTCCACGAGGACCGGGGCTTTTACCACTGCTTCGGCTGTCAGGCGTCGGGAGACGTCATCAAGTTTGTCATGGAGATCGAGGGGCTCACCTTCATCGAGGCGGTCCGGCGCCTCGGTGAGCGAGCCGGCATCGAGGTCAAAGACGATCTCTCTGACCAAGAACAGAAGCAGAGGCGGGCTCAAAAGCAGCGGGAGGACGAGCTCTACAACGTGGGCGCCGTCGCCGCGCAGTTCTTTGAGCAAATGCTGAGGGAGCACCCCGACCGCGCCTTCGCCGAGGAGGAGCTCGAGCGCCGGGGATTGTCGCTCGCGGGACCGGAAGCCGAAATTCTGCGTTCCTTTCGCGTCGGGTACGCGCCACCGGGCTGGGACGGGCTCACCCAGCACCTAGCTCGCTCCGGAATCAACCCTCGCGCGGCAGAGACAGCCGGCCTCATCGTGCCCCGTCGCCAAGGCAGCGGCCATTACGACCGCTTTCGCCATCGCCTCATGTTTGCGGTGCACGACCTGCACGGACGCATCGTCGCCTTCAGCGGTCGCGCTCTCCGACCAAGAGCCGACGACAGCAGTGAGGAGCCCCCCGCGAAATACATCAACTCCCCCGAGTCGCCCGTCTACCGGAAACGGGAGACGGTCTTCGGGCTTTTCCAAGCGCGCGCCGCTCTCCGTAGCGGTCAACCGGCCATCCTCGTCGAAGGCAACTTCGACGTACTCAGCCTACACGCGCGGGGCGTCAGAAGCGCGGTGGCCCCCCTCGGCACTGCCTTCACGGTCGACCAAGCGCGCCTCGTGCGCCGTTTCACGACCGATGTCGTGGTGCTCTTCGACGGCGACAGCGCCGGGAAAAAGGCGACCCGAGCCGCCCGGGAGCCGTGCCTTGAGGCTGGGCTTCGGGCGCGCGTCGCCCGCTTGCCGACGGGCAAAGATCCAGACGACTTCGTGCGCAGCGAAGGACCGGCTCAGCTCGAGGCGGTGGTCGCGCGCGCTCCGGGCATGCTCGACTATCTGATCGCCGAGTCCCTCGATGGAGCCCTTCTCCACGGTGACTCACAGGCCGTCGCCGCCAAGATTCAGGAGGTCACCGATCTGATCGCGCAAGAGACCGATCCGACAGTGCGTGCCCTCGCCGAGCAGCATGCCGACAGGCTCGCCGAACGTTTGGGCATCACGGACGCGCGCACCTTCCGCGCTCTCAAACAAAAGATCGCTCGGGCCATGGCGAGCCCCGGCTCGAAGAGCGGACGCCCGCCCCTCCCCACACAAGCGCGCCCCGGGTCCGCCGCGCCCACGTTCTCTCCGGGGAGCGTCGAGGCCCACACGCTCGGCGCCCTCCTCGATTTCCCCGAGCTGCTTGCTGACCGCGAGGTTCAAGAGTTCCTTCCCCACATGAACGGTGACCTAGCGCTCGCCATCGCCGTCTTGGCTCGGGCGAAAGAGAACCCTGATTCAGTGAACTTTCACGAGACCCTTGCGAAGATGCCCGAACCATTGCGACCATTCGCTCGGGCGCGGCTGGCCGCGCCTGTTCACCAGACCGCCGAGGTGGCTCGTCGTGAACTCCTGGGTAACTTGAGAAAGCTCCTCCAAGCTGAACACTCGCGGATGGCAAGATCTACGCAAGCAGATATCGAGCGCGCCCGCCTCGAGGGAAACCTCGAGCAAGAGCTGTCGCTTCTCAAGAGTCTCGAAGAGAGGGCGCGGGCCCGACATGGGAGCTCCTCTTAGGAGGGGCTTCGTGGAAAAACCGAGAGGGAGCTAGTGGCAAAGATCAAATCGGAGAAGCCGAAGGCATCCAAGACTCGAGCGGGCCAAACTGCACGAGCACCACGCACGCGGAAGCCTGCTCTCGATGATGAGGAGGAGAGCCGCGAGGCGAGCGCCTCTGAGGACGAGGACGAAGAGGACTCGGTGGCCGAAAATCCGGACATCGGACCCGACTCGGCGCCCGAGTTCGACGACGATCTCGGCTTCGAAGAATGGCCGCAGGAAGGCCAAAGTTTCACTGCCCCCGGCGCCCAGGAAGAGCTCATTGAGCGCGGAAAAGCCCAGGGCTACCTGACCTTCGACGACATCCAGACCACTATGGCCGGCCTGTACAAGGATCGCGCGGCCATGGCCCGGCTCATGACTGAGCTCGAGCGCGAGGGCGTGGACTTGGTCAGCGCGCCGCCTCGCAAGACGGCCACCGCCAAGGCCAAGGCCGCCGCCAGCAAGAAGGCTGTCCCCGACGATCTCACAAAGAGCCACGACCCGGTTCGCATCTACCTGCGCAAGATGGGCTCGGTGGCGCTTCTGACCCGTGAAGGTGAAGTCGAGATCGCAAAGCGCATCGAAGAGGGCGAAGACGCCATCTTAGACGCCGCGCTCCATTGTCCGCTCACTGTCGCTGAGGTGCTCAGTCTCGGTCAGGATCTCAAAGACGGAAAGATCCGCGTCAAAGAGATCGTTCGCGACGCCGAAGACGAAGAAGCCGAGTTCAACGAAGAAGAAGCCGAGAAGCGCGTCGCGCGCTTGCTCGAAAAGGTCCGGCGGCTCGACAAACAGCTCGCCGAGGCCGCCGCGTCTCGGAAAGCCGGCGGCGACCCCGACGCAGCCGAAAAGGTGATGGCGGACGCTCGCGCCAAGATCATCTCCACGCTCAAGGAGATGAGGCTGAATCGGCGCACCACCGATCGCATCATCTCGCGGCTCAAGGGACGCATCGAAGACGTGATCCGCGCCGAACGGCAGCTCGTCGACCTCGAGCGCCTGACCGGATGCGATCGGTCTCGCCTGGGGGACCGCCTCAAGGAGCTGCAGAACGCTCCCGAGCGAGCGCGGGACTTCGCCGCAGAGATCCGCGTCCACATCTCCCAGATTGAACGCATCGAGCGTGAGTTCGCCGAGAGCATGCGGATCATCACCGACGCCGAGAACGACCTCTCCGTGTCGGTCGAGGAGATGCTCCAGACGAACCGCGAGATCGCCGAGGCCGAGAGGCGGACCGAAAAAGCCAAGGCCGAGCTCGTGGAAGCAAACCTAAGGCTCGTCGTCTCGATCGCCAAGAAGTACACGAACCGCGGGCTCCAGTTCCTCGACCTGATCCAGGAAGGGAACATCGGGCTCATGAAGGCGGTCGAGAAGTTCGAGTACCGTCGCGGCTACAAGTTCAGCACCTATGCGACCTGGTGGATCCGCCAGGCCATCACACGAGCCATCGCCGACCAGGCCCGCACCATTCGTATCCCGGTGCACATGATCGAGACCATCAACAAGCTGATCCGCACGACGCGGGCGCTCGTTCAGGAACTCGGCCGGGAGCCTGCTCCCGAAGAGGTCGCAGAGAAGATGGAGCTGCCTCTCGATAAGGTGCGCAAGGTCCTCAAGATCGCCAAGGAGCCGATCAGCCTGGAGACCCCGATCGGCGAAGAAGAAGACAGCCTGCTCGGCGATTTCATCGAGGACAAGAACGCGATCAATCCGGCAGAAGCCGTGATCAGCATGAATCTCTCCGGCCAGACGCGGAAGGTCCTGACGACGCTCACGCCGCGCGAAGAGAAGGTGCTTCGCATGCGCTTCGGCATCGGCGAAAAGAGTGACCACACCCTTGAGGAGGTTGGACAGGACTTCGAGGTCACGCGCGAGCGCATCCGGCAGATCGAGGCCAAGGCCTTGCGCAAGTTGCGCCACTCGAGCCGCTCGAAAGATCTGAAGACCTTCGTCGACTGAGTCCAGTCGTTCTGAGGGTCGAAAAGATCTGAAGACCTTCGTCGACTGAGTCCAGTCGTTCTGAGGGGTCCGAAGGCTCGTCGCCCGAGACACGACTCGGTCGAGCTCGAGCAAGGCGTCTCTTGTTGGGCCCCTGAGAGAAGGCGAGCCTTGATGTTCGATCACTCCCATTCGGGTCCAACTTGGTATTCGCGTCGAACGGAGCGACGTGCTTGCCTCCCTCGCAATCCGCTACCACTGAATTGGTGGTGATTCCCAATAGCGTCTGTCCTCAAAAACAGACTGCCACCATTTCATTCTGCTTAGACGCGCTGCAAATTCGACGGAATATTGAAAGGATTCGGGCGGGGAACCGTTGACGTGATAGCGCGGTAAGTGAAAAAGTCTGGCGGGCTGGTGAATCCGAGTTGGGTTTGCGCGGCTCCAGAACTCGAGAAGGAGAAACACTCAGTCATGAAGTCAGGACGGAATTCGGTAAAGCGACTGAGGGCGACGACAGCGCTCCTTTTGGCTTTGCCCTTCACCCTTTCCCTCGCCGCTTGCGGCGGACAGATCCCGTTCAACGGCCAGATTTCGGTCGCTGGATCGGCTCCCGCGCCGAAGGAGGAGCCTTCGCGCGTCGAGGTCCGAGACAACAAGATCGAGATCCACGAAAAGATCCAGTTCGATCTCGCAAAAGCGACCATCAAGCCGGAGTCGTTTTCGTTGCTCGATGAGATCGTGAGCGTGATCAAAGCGAACCCTCACATCAAGAAGATCCGCATCGAGGGTCACGCGAGCGCTGACGGCGATCCCGACTTCAACAAGCGGCTCTCCGCCGATCGCGCAAAGTCGGTCCGTCAGTATCTCGTCGACCACGGCATCGACGAGGATACCTTGATCTCCGAAGGTTTCGGCATTGAGCGCCCGATCGCCTCGAACGACACCGAGGAAGGGCGAGAGAAGAACCGCCGCGTCGAGTTCAATATCATTGAGCAGGACGTCACGAAGAAGAAGGTAGCGGTCGACGAATCGGGCAAGGAAAAGGTCATCGAGGAGAGCACAGACTCCGCCGTCTCGAAGCCGAAGAAGTAAAGGAAGACGCGAATCATGCAGACAACGAAACTTTCGCTTTTTATCCCGCTCTTCGCTCTGCTCGGCTCACTCGGGTGCAGCTTCTACGCCCGCTCCCCGGCAGAATACTCTGAAGAGACCACCAAACTCCTCGAGACCAAGCGCGACGAGCTGAAGAGCTGCTACGACGAGGTCCTCGAGAAGAACAGCAAGGCCAAGGGTGTCGTGGCTGTCGACTTCCTCGTCGAGGCAAAGACAGGCGTCATCAAGGACGCTACCATCGACCAGTCGAAGACGACCGCTCCCGACTCGCTGCAGCAGTGCGTGCTCACGGTCCTCGACGGCCTCAAGCTCGATCCCCCGGACCAACGCGAAGGCAAGGCTTCCTTCAGCTACAACTTCGAGACGGGAGAGGTGCAGACCGACTGAGCGTCTGCCCCTCAATATCCGACAAAGGAGGCGCCCCTCGCGCCTCCTTTTTTTTTCTCTCACCGAGAGGGCGCGCTGCCACAGGCCCGAGGAGCGTCCGTTCGAGAGCGTTCACCGACCGGCTCGGACAAGCGCTCCGCGAAAGCCGCGAAAGCGCGCTCTCGACGGCCCCTCGTCAACGGCCGAGAGTTGCGAGGATGGCTTTGATTTCCCTGAGAGCCTCCGCCCGGTAAGGAGAGTCGCTCGGCCCATTTTCGAGGAAGGCCTGGTAGTGAGCGATCGCTTCCTTCTTCCGGCCTAAGGCCATGCCAAGCTCTCTGTGAGCTTCCCAGACCCACGAGGGGGTCTCGGCACCGGAAGGCGCATTTTTCAGAGCAGCCTCGAGCTGAACAACGGCTTCGGCGGGTCGGTGATTGTCGACCAAGAGCTTGCCGTAGCGGAACTGCACGTAAGGCTCGAGGGGTCCCCCTTGAGCAGCGAGAGCGAAAGCGGCGAGGGCCTTGTCCTCACGCCCCATCTGCAAATAGGCCTCCGCGAGGGACGCATGCGCCTCATAGCGTGAAGGTGAAAGCTCGAGCGCTCGGCGCAAATCGCGCTCAGCATCGTCGACGGCCCCCTGACGTACCCGGAGCACGCCTCGCTGCCAGTACGCGTCTCCGAGCGTCTGATCGAGCTCGATGGCCTTGTCGAGGAAGCGGCCTGCCGTAGAAAAATCGCGCATTTCAAGCGCAATCCAGCCGGCGTAGAGGTGATAAGGCGCGCGGCTCGCGTCGAGCCCGATCGCGCGCTCGATACTCCGCTTAGCCATGGGCAAGTCTTTGCCATCTTTGAAATAGGCAAGCCCTAAGCAGAAATTGAGTTCTGCGGACGTGGGGCGTTCTTCGGCGACCTTGGTCAGGAGCTCAATGGCATCCTTCGAAAAACCAGCCGTCGCCTTGCCACATCCAACCCTGAGCATCAGATCCGGATCGGTCGGAGCCTGCGCGAGCGCGCTCTCGTAAGCCTTGAGAGCTTCGGCGGAACGTCCCGCTGCCTCGAACAGGTTGCCGCGCTCGAGAGCAAGGCCGGGGTAGTCTTTTTCTATGCTCTCGACCGCGTCAAGTTCGCGGGCCGCCTCTTCGAAGCGTCTCGCCTTGCGGAGCGCGACGCCCTTCTGAAAGCGGATACCTACGTTGTTCGGATCGAGCTTCTGAGCTTCTTCGAAGCGCAAAATCGCCTCATCGTAGCGCCCCCGAGATTCGGCGAGTTCTCCAAGCGCGCGATAGACGCGCGGCTCGTTCGGGAACCTCTCGAGCGCACGCAAGATGGATTGTTCGGCGGCATCCTGCTTGCCCGCCTGACCGAGCAGGCGCGTCAGAGCAATCATCGCCTCGACCAGCTCCGCCCCCTGCTGGTCCGCCTTCACCGCTCGCTCATAGGATTTCTCGGCCGCTTCCCGATCGCCAATCGCCTCCTTGGCGCGCCCTTCCCAATAAAGAACGCGCGTGTTTTCAGGATGACTCTGGCTGAGCGTCGCGAGCAGCTTCGTGGCGTCTTCGTATTGTTCAAGCCTGAGCTTGGCGCGCACCACACCAAGCTTTGTCGATACGTCCGACGGAGCTGCGTGGGAAGCGGCTTCGTATCGGGCGAGTGCCTCAGAATAACGCCCTGCCTCAAAGAGCGCGTCAGCCAGTCCTCGCTGCGCTTCGGGGCTCCCGGCATTCAGCTTGAGCGCATCACTATAGGCAGCCTCTGCTTGCTTGAGGCGAGCGCGGCTGAGATGCAAGTCGCCGAGCAAAATCAGCGCCTGGGCGCGCTCTCTCTGGGAGACCTTGGCGTCTTGGCTGATGGTGACGAGCTCGTTCATGGTCGCCTCATCCTCGGAGCGGGCGCTGAACTCGAGCTGGATCGCAAGGAGTGCCGCGCCGAGGTGCGAGGGGTTCTCGCTCAGTACTTCCTTCGTGAGCTTCAGGGCTTCCTCCTTGTCGTCGAGGAGCGCCTGAACACGCGCCAAACCAAATACGGCAAGAGGGCTGCGATTTTTCTGTGCGAGTGCTCCGAACGCGGCCTTCGCTCGCTCCGCCTCGCCCTCTCTGAGCAACACCTCCGCTGAGAGAACCGTAAGATCTTCGTCTCGCCCCGGCGAGGGGTCGGCGACGATCGCGTCGGCGCCTTTTTTCTCAAGGGCTGTCGCGGCCGCACGGGCCAGCGTCAGGTAAGGAACGTCCGCCGGATTCGCCTCCTTGAGCGCATCGAGAAGCGCACGGGCCTCTGCGGAGGCGCTGCCATCCGCCCCGAACTTGAGCTGCCGCAACGATCCGACGAAAGCGGTAAAGGCCAGGCGAGGTCGATAACGCGGGGCGCTATCCCGTCTCGAGAGAAGGAAGCGGAGCGCATCGTCGAAATCCGCGGAAGTGTCGCGGGAGAGCTTGGTCCAGGCCTGTGCCCGATCGGCCGCGAGCTCGGCCTCGTAGGAATCTTTCTTGATCGTATCGAGGATGATGAACGCGCCAAAAGGCCCCACGTCGGGGAAGACCGCGAGCGCCCCACCCAACAGGGCGAGCAAGAGGCCCACCGAGCCGACGATGCGCACGGGGCGCGAGACGCCCTGCCCCTTCGGCTTTGTTTTCTTGATCGGAGTCGTCTCTCCGGTCGGACGAGTGACCGCAGCCGTCGCAGCCGCCGGGGCCCCAGGCAATCCTTCCGGCTGAGGAGGCGGCTCAACGCTATCTCCGAGTCCTAACTCTCCGGCGCCACCGTCAAGCTGCACCTCGCCGTACCCGACACCTCCGCCCAGGCTGCTCGTATCCCTGGGCTTCGGCTTCGCCCCCTCGACCTCGGTCGGGAACGCATCGAACTCCTCGTCGTCAACGGAAGCGGGCGGTGCCACGCGGCCACCGGGAGCGAGGCCATCGGGATCTGTGACCGGACGCGTCGTCGGCCCCGTCCCAAAAGGATCGGCGTCCGTCCGAAAGCTCGCTTCTCCCGTGTCTCCGGACGACGGAGGCGCAGCAGTGCCCCAGCTCTCCGCTGACCACGATGGTTCGGGCGGACTCAGCGAGGGCTCGCCGAGGTCTCCCGAAAGAGAAGGCAGGCGAATGCTATCGGCCCTCGGCGGCGAGAGACTCGCGCTGAGATCGGGCAGACTCCCTGCGATATCGGGAACCGACGCCGCTGGGTCGGCAATGGACGCTGCCAAATCCGGGAGCGAGCCTCCCAGATCCGGAAGGGACGCACCGACTTCTGGCAATCCCGCGTGCACATCAGGCAGCCCGGCACTCGGCATCGGCAAGTCCGCTGCCAAGTCCGGGAGGTCCAAAGTATCCACCGGCGGCGCCGCTCGAGGCACCTGCCTGCTCGTCGACACACCTCCGGCGCCTCGCGCAGGGTTCCCTGCGGGCGCAGGAAGATCGACGACGAGATCCGGCAAGCCGAGGTCCAGTCCCCCTCCGGTGGGCGCCGATGAGCGCCCCACCGGCGCAGGAAGATCAGCTGCCTCGTCACCAAAGCCAAAATCGAGAAGGCCAGGCTCTTCTTGAGTCTCGGGGGGATCGTCGATTTCAGCGAGCTCAAGCTTCGTGCCCCGACGGGGTCCGCCTGCCTCTGGCGCCACACCGAGCACAGTCGACCTGTCCTCCTCGGCGCTCGGCGGCGCGGGCCGCTCTCGGACAGGCGGGGCAGGACGAGCCGGCGCGGGAGGCCGCCCCAGGCCGAGGGCTGCTCCCAGTACCGGTTCCTTCGCGGCGCCTTGGTTCTGGGGGTGATCGACTCGGAAGGACGCGCCACATTTCGGACAGCGCATTTGCATCCCTTGCGCAGGGACGCGGCGCTCATCGAGCTGGTAGCTGGCTTTGCAGGACGGACACGCGACGTCGATCATAAAATTCTGTAAGGCGCGAGCTCGAAGGGACGAGGGAGAAGCCTCCCGCCTCCGAGCTCGAGGACAATTTTCCGCGAGGCTCCGGTTTGCCGGAACCTAGGGTCATGGTACGGACCCGAGCCCATCATGTCAGCCCAAACCCCATACATCCTGCTCGGAATCTCGCTGGTGGGACTCACATTGATCCTGAGGCACGAGTCCGAGCGGCAGACCGAGGTGGCCTCCGCCCATGATACGGTCAAGGTCGAGGAGAATTCAGCGCTCACCGAGCCCCCGAAGGCCGAAGCGGCGCCTGAGCCTGAGCCGGAAGCTCCCCCCGTCGCGAGCGCTGCTGAACCGGGCTTCGTCGATTTCGGCAAGATGCCCGATGGAAGCCTGGTGCCTCCCCTTCCGGCAGGCGCTCCTCAGAAAGTACGCATTGGGGTCGCTCTCTTCCGTTATCGAGGAGCGCAAGGTGCAGGCCCGGGTGAGCGGTCCCGTGAAGAGGCGTTGGCCCTGGCGGAGCGGGCCACCCAAGCGGCCGAAGAGGGCTTCCGTCGGGCCATCGCCCAAGCGGATCCGGGCTCCAACGAGGACATCGGTTGGGTCAAGCGCGGGGTCCTCGAGCGGCGCGTGGAGTACGAGGTCTTCTCGCTGCCCGTCGCCGGCATTTCTCCCCAGCCCATCGAGACGCCTCGTGGTTTCTGGGTGGTACGGCGCATTCGCTGAGGGAACAGTCCAAAGGGCGCTGATTTAGGACTGAACGTCTGGCGCCCACGCGCATTGTCCGCGTAAAGTCGGAGAGGAGGTTTCGGCGCCCAGGCTGGCCTTGTCAGAATGTCGGACTCGCCCTCGTTTCTCGTCTCTCCCGGCGCCTTAGCTCATAAAGCGCGGTTCCCGGCCCACGGTGCGCGCGCACTCCGGGCGGAGATCGAGGCGACCAAGGACACGACTCTCCTCTCCTTCCTCCACCACGAGCTCGGCAGGATTTGTCTCGTGGCGGGAGATTTGAGCGCCGCCGCTCGCTCGGCTCTCGAGGCCCACGAGCTCCGGCCTGATCTTGTCGAGCCTCTCGAGAGCCTGATCACCATCGCGCACCTCAAGGGCTCGAGCTCGCTCTTGCCCAAGCTGCTCGGCGAACTCGCGCGGAGCCCGAACGACCCCGAGCTCTCCCTCCGCGCCACCTTCGAATTTCTGGCGGCACTGCTCGTCCGCACTGAAGCGCCTCGGACCGAAGCGGACCAAATCCGCTCGATCCTTGAGCCCATGCTCGAAAGCGGCCCCGAGAGCGCGGCCGCTTGGCTGCTCGCCGAAATCACAGCTGCGCTCGCCCTCTCCGGCGAAGCCTGGGCAAAAGCGATCCTCGGGCGAGTCGGCGCAACCCATTCACCGGAGCTCAGGGGAGCCCTGCTCGAACGCGCCGCTACCATCCACCAAAAGCTGGGCGACGTCGAAGCCGCGCGCGCTGCCCTGCTCCAAGCCCGTGATGAATTCCCTCACCGTGGGCTATTCCGCCGGATCGAAGAGCTCGCAGGAAGCGAAGGTGACTTTTCGACCGCCGCATGGGCTGCTCTCGAAGAGTCAGCTCTCTGTGAAGGGCATGAGGCCACGGTTCCGCTCTTACGCCGGGCCTTTTGGCTCGAGAAAGACGGAGCTTTGGACGAAGCCCGCACGGTCCTCGGCCAGCTCGAAGAACTCTTGCCGGAGGACCGAGCCGTTCGACTCCTGCGCGCTTCGCTCGAGAAGCGCGCACAGGACCGCGAGAGGTTTTTCCTTGCCCTTGAGCAGGCGGCGGCCCACGCGCCCGAACACGATCGCGACGTCTACAAGCTCGCGCTCCTGCAAACGGCGTCGGCAGATAGTCGCGCTTCTTTCTTTGACGCACTCGAATCGCGCCTGGGGGCTTCTCAGATCGCCCTCGGACTACGCCTCTGGTTCGAGCTCTCGAAGGGGGAACAGGCCCAAGGAAACTTCGCTGCGATCCTCTCGGCGCTGCGAGCCACCGAACCGCTCACTCCTGCGCTCGAACAAACCATCCAATTTCTCGAAGCGCTCGAGAAGCGGACGCGCGGAGAGACGGGGCTCGGGCCACGGCTCGAAGCAGGGCAAGTCGAAGAAGCTCTCGAGCGCGACTCATTTTCAGGGCTGCTCTTCCGCGCCTATTTTCGCGATGGTCAGGGGCTAGGTCTCGCAGAATCAAAAACCCTCGACTTTCTCGCGTCCGAGCTCAGAGCCGTCGTCGCCTTGGCCCGACAGGACCAGCTCCTTTCGAATCCGGAAACGCGAGACGAAGCCCTCCTTGAGCTTCGTTCACGCTTCACTCATGATCCTTCGGACTTGGTCTCCGCCATCGCGCTCGCGCGCGGTCTCGAGGAGAAACCCGCTGACGTCGCTTTCATCCTGCTCCGAGCAGCAGAGGGGAGCACCGATCCGGACCTGCGAGCGGCGCTCTACCTCTGGGCCGGCCTGGAGCTTTCCGGAGCCAAGAACGACCGCGCGGCCCGCCTCTTCCTCCTCGCGGAAGAAGCGCTCCCGGGCGCGCTCGGCGACGCAGCCCCCTATTTCGGGATCACAGAGCAGGAGCATTCCCAGGGGTCCTACGCCGTCCTTCGCGCACACAAGGAGGCCCAAAGCTGGCTCAAGGGAGACAGGCTGGACAGCGCCGCTTCCGGGGATTCCGAAGAATCGCGCGCACTCGAGGTCCTTCGCCAACTCGCTCGAGGAGAGATTGAGGTAGATGGCGAAGCCATCGGACTCAGCGGAGAAGACCGAGCGATCGTCATTTGGGGGAATGCTTTCGATGGCTCTCTCTCAGAAAATCCGCTCACGCACGGATTCGTCGAGCCGACTCCTGGTCCGCTCACCGCGATCTTAGAGGCTGTTTGGGACATTCGAAAAGGACGTGAGAAACCAGAGCGGACGCGAGAAGCTCTTCGCGAGCTCATCGGCGAGAGCCCCGCGGATTTCTGGTTCTCAGCGGAAAGCGCGCTGGCCCAAGGGGATATCCCGGGCGGCCTCTCGATCTTGGATCAGGCCCTCGCCCCGAGCGCCTCGAGCGGCGATGACCGAGTAGGCGAAGAGCCGAATCAGGAGCGGCTGACCCTCGACCTCCTCCGCGCCCACGAGTCCATTGCCGAAGCCGCTCTTCGTTCGGACAAGGGCCTCGCCGAAGAGGCTCTTGCGATTCTTCTCTCGATCCAAGAGGACCTGGGGCAAGACGAGACGTTCTTGCTCGCGCTCCTGGCCGCAGCAGAGCTCCTCGAAAAGAAGGACATCGAACTCGCTGCGCTCGAGAAGCTCGCGGTGCTCCGCGACGACACCGTCGAGGCCGCCGAGCTCTGGGAACGCGTGGGCTTGCTCCGACTCTCCCTCGAACTGAAGGATCTCGGAACAGAGCAGGCCTTCGAGCGAGCCCTCGAGCTCGACCCGGATCGAGACATGAGCTTCCGTCATGCGCTCCTGCTCGCGCGCGCGAGGCAAGGTGTCGAAGCGGAACTTCGAGCCCTTGAGCTCCGTTCGCGAGGGTCTTTGTCACCCGAGAGGCGAGCGCGTTTGCTCTGGGAACGGGCGCGCGTCGCCCGCAGAGCCGGGCGAGCTGCCCTCGAGCTCGAAACGCTCGACGCGCTCAAGAGCGAGAGCGCTTACAGGTTGCCCGTCCGTGGTCGCCTCGCACAGATCCATCTGAAAGATGGACGACGCCGCGAAGCCGCCGAGTGCCTCACAAACTTGGTGACGGACCCGTTCCTCCCCTCCCTCGCCGTGGAGACCCTATTGGGTGAATGCCTAGCGCTTTGGGAGGAACTTGGGGAGCCGGGACGAGCCCTCACGCTGCTCGAAAGCGTCCGCGTCGAGCTTCGCCCTGCCTGGTACAAGGAAGAACTGGCACGGAAGGGCGCCCTCGCAGGCCGCCATGAGCTCGCCTTCGCCGCCTTCTCAGAGCTGAACGACGAGTGCGACGACATCCCGAGGCGGCTGCACTACGCGCGACTCATGCTGACCATCGCGCGCGACCATCTGAAAGATCCGCGCCGGGAGATGGAGGCCACGAGGCGTGTGCTCAGGGACTCGCCCGTAGATCGAGATGCGGTCGATTCCGTCCGGCGCCTGAGTTTTTCGATCGACGAGAAGCGAGCGCTCCTCGCCCCAAGCCTCGAGAAGACCAAGCGAGAGCTCATGGAAAGGCCCCTCGGTGGGGAGCTCGCGAGCCGCTACGTCGAGCTCGCCGAAGCCGGCGGTGAGCCCGGCGAACTGCCTCGAGCTCGAGGTATCGGGCGCTTGCTCGGACGAGACGACAGTGCTCCGCCTGCGTCGACCGCGCGCCCCGTCGGCGCGCTCGCTCCCGATGATCTCGAGCGCCTCTACGGGAGCGAGGTCTCCGAAGACGAAATCCGATTCCTCTCCCTCGTCGGCAAGAGCATCGCTCCCCTGACCCAGCCAGACCTCGCCTCCCTCGATCTCTCCTATCTTCTGGCCGCGAGCTCCGAGCAGGAATCCCACGTCTTCGAGGAAATTCGCCCCTTTGCCCGAGCTTTCGGCTTGTCGGAACTGCGCGTGATCGTCGGCGGACGCGACCCGAGCGCGTGGTTCTTGATTCAGATGGACCCGCCGGTTTTCGTCGTTGGCTCGGCGATTCCTTGGCCGCTCTCCGAGCGGCGCGTGGCGCGACTCGCGGCGGAACTCGCGAGTGCAAGCGGCCACACCTTGAGCCTTCTCTCGCTGCCGGATCGAGACGCCGAGGCCTGGCTCAGTGCAGCGATCGCGCCCTCCGACGATCGAGACAGGAGTGAAAGGCGCGCTTTGCTGCGGGAGCGCACAAACGGCGCAGAGTGGACGCAAATCGAGCTCTTGGGCGAAACCTTATCCACCCAGGGCATCACTCCTTTTTCGCTCCTCAAAAAAGCGAAAGCGAGAGCTCTCCGCGCCAGCATCGTCGCCGTCGGTCACGCGGGCGCACTCGCCCATGTCCAGCACCTCCTCCCTGAGAGCGAGCCCGAGAGACAGGAGCTTCTCGCTTCCGGTGTTCGCTTCGCCCTCGGCGCAGACCTCGAGATTCTCCGCAGGAGGGCAGGCTGGTCATGAGCGCTACATCTCTGCCTTCCCTCCCCCCCGAGGCAGCTCTCTCGAGCGATGAACTCCTGTTTGGTGAGCCGAGCGCCGCCACAAAACCTCTCGGAACGAGCCTCGCAGAGTCGCCAGCGCTCTGGGCCGAGCGCCTCTCTTTCGTCAGCGAGCGACAGTCGTCCGCCACGGCCAAGGCGCGGGCCCTCGCCGCCGCTGCGCTCCTCTCCACCCGCGCAGGGCAAGCCAAGGAAGCAGCCCTCGCCGCCGAGCGCGCCGCTCAAACGCAGCCTCGCCTCGCCCTGCTCACACTGCTGTCCCTCGCACTGGCCGACGACAGTGGTCCGAGCGAGCTGGCTCTTTACGCCCTCGAGCAATCGTTCCGGAAGAGCGATACGCTCTCCGCGAGAACGTACGCGCTCCGGCGCGCGCTCGAGCTCTGCCAAGGACGCGGCGACGTCGACCGAGCCCGAAACCTCCTTGAGCATGGCAGTCGCACCCTCGACGACTCCTTTATCAACGCCGAGCGCTTGTTCTTTGCCCTAGCGCTCGGCGAACCCACCGCCGGACTCAAAGTTCCCCCAGCGCTCTCCTCGAGCTGGCCAATCGCACGCGAAATCGCCGACCGGACGGAAGCGGACGGAGATGTGCCCGCGGGCATTCCGCTCCTCCGCGCCCTCCGCGCCCGCCGCTCCGGCGATGTTTCGGGGTTCATCGAGAGGCTCGGCCAGTATCTCGTGCGCACCCCCGAGCCCCCTCCGGCGCTCCGGCACGTGTGGCTGCTGCTCATGAGCGCCCATCCTGCCGGGGGTGCCAACGCGCGCGCTCTGCTCAAAGAAAAAGCGCCCGTCGATCCGACTCCCTTCACGCTGCGCCTCCTCGCCTATCTTTCTCTCGAGGAGGACGACCGCGAAGGCCTGAAACTGGCGCTCGACTCCGATCGCGACGGGACCTTCAGCTTCGAGGAGAGAGCGCTGCTTGCTCGCATGGCAGGACTGCCCGCGCCTGACGACCAGCAGGGCGCTCGCTCGCCTGCTCTCGTCCAAGCCCTCAAGAAGAGCCCAGCTTCGGAGTCCGATCCTCTGGCGTCCGCCCGCGCTCTGCTCGGCGCCCATCTTGGGCGTCTCACAAGCTCTGAGGGAAGGAAGGTCGTGGAAGAGTGGCAGCGGCTCGAGGGAGGCTCTCATAGCGAGATCCTGCTCTCGCTCCTCGACCTCGAGACGCAGAGGCAAAATGGAAGCGAAGATCCCGAACCTCTGCGTGTCCTTTCCGAGCTGACCTCGGATCCGGAGCTTTCGCTCTTGCTCGGCTTCCGCCGAGCGACAAGCGGCGACGCAGCCGGGGCCGAAGCTGCTTTCGAACAAGCCTGGACAGCGACGAACCCCCGTGTGCGCGCCGCCGCGCTCTTGGGCCTTGCGAGCCAAAAAGGTCCCTCCCGAGAACTCGCGCACAGGCGGGTAGAGCTCGGAAGACAGCTCGATATCAAAGAGCGAACGCCACTCTTCTTCGAAGCCGCGCTCGATCTCGACACAGTAGAATCCGCTGCCCTCTTGCGCGAGCTCGCCGAGAGCCCCGAAGGCCCCACGCTCACCAAGGAAACCGCTCTTTTCCTCTCCTTCCTCCTGGAGCGGATCGCCCTGCCTGGCCTGGCCCGAGGAGAAGCTCTCGAAGCGCTCCTCGAGCTCGAGGGGGCTTCCCTCAGAGACGCTGCCGCTACATTGCTGGCCCTCTTCGCGAACGACACTGATGATCGAGTGAACTGGCTGGGGCGCGTCTCCGCACGCGCCCAGGCGCTGCCCCTCTTTCAGCTCCTCCGCGCTTCGACGCGAATCGGAGTCCGGGAGGAGGACCAAGGGTCAGGAACATCGTTGGATGTCGTGCACCGCGCGGCGACCGCTTGGCTCGACGGAGATTCTCGGCAGGCCCTCGCCGAGCTCACGGCTCCCGTCGTCGCCGAGAGCCCACTCTTCCGAGCCTTCCAGAGGCACCTCGAGCTCCACCTAGGTGAGGCCGCGTCTTCCACCGTCCACCTCCTCGAGCACGCGCCCCAAGATGGCTCCCCGGACGCGCGTCGCGACACCCTCCAAGCCCTCATCCACTACGACGCGGCACGAGGTGATGGCTCCAGCGCCGCGATGTGGCGCAATATCCTCGTTCACGAAGGGCTCGCCACACTCGGCGTGCACATGGACATCGAGCACCGAGCTCTCGAAACCGGCGACCTCCAGGCGATCCGCTCTCTCTTCCCCGAGCTCATCCCCGCGCTTCCGCTCGCCGACCGCGACCCCTATCTTCTCGTAGAAGCAGCTTTTGCGCTCGGAAGCGGCGATCTGCGCGGCGCCCGCCGCGCCCTCGAGCAGCTCGGAGAACCTGCTCGCCTGCCTCTGTTTGCGCTTCGTGCGCTCACGACAGATGCCTGGGATCGAGCAGATCTACTCCGCGTGCGAGAGCTTGAGCGCGAGCTCGCTACGCGCCACCAAAATCCAGAGGACGTTGCCCTTCTCCGCACCGAGCTAGCGCGCCTTTCTCTCGCGCGCGGAGAGACCGAGGAGGCGCTCTCCGACCTTGAGATCGCCATCGAAGCCGCTCCATCCGCCTTCGCCCCTCGTTTGCTTCGCGTCGAAGCCATCGACGCTCGAGAGGATGGGGAGGATGAAGCCGAAATGTGGCGCGACAAAGCTCAGGCGGCGGACGCTGTCGCCGGGGCGAGTCACTCGGACGAGCATCGCCTGCTTGCCCTCGCTCGAGCCGGAGACGCATTTGAGCGAGCACAAGATCCCGAGAGCGCACGGAATCGCTTCGAACGCTGCCTCGAACTCGAGCCCGATTCGCTCGAGGCCTTCACGCGCCTGCACCACCTTTACCAAGGGCACGATGAGGCCCTGGTGGGTCTACTTTTGCGCCGACTCGAACAGCCCCTCACTCCCCACGCGCGCCTGGAGCTCGCGCTTGAAGCGGGTGAGCTCTTGATGAAAGCAGGGCGCGCGGAAGAGGCCGAACGCCTCTACGGCGAGACACTCAAGGCGCACCCAAGTGATCCTCGCGTCCTCGGAGCGCACGCTCGCAGCGCCGAAGCCATTTCCAAGTACGCAGAGGCCTGTCTCTCCTACAAGCGCCTCGCGCAAGCGAGCCAAAGCGATGAGGCGCGCATCAGCGCCCTTTACCGAGTGGCCCGCATCTCCAGCGAAAAACTGAAGAAGTTCGAGGCAGCGATGGACGCCTATGAGACCATTGTCAGCTTGCGACCGGAGAGCTTGACCGCGATGCGTGAGCTCGTCGCCGTCTTCCTCGAGCTCGAACTCGCGGAGCGCGCCGCAGAGCTTCAAACGAAGGTCATCGCACGCACAGAGGCCACGGACGACAAGATTTGGGCAGTCCTTGAGCTCGCAGAGATCTATCGAACGGCCGCCCGCGATCCCGGGCGCGCGGCCGCTACTCTCGAGCGCGCCGGACGCGCCTGGCCGCTCGACAGTCGCGTTCTCAGCGCGCGCGCTGAGCTCCTTGCCGAGCTCGGTGAGACCCAGGCACGCCGTATGCTCGTCGATCGCACCGCCAAGGAGGCGCGGAGGCAGCTCGAGTCGGGTCGCCTCGAGCTCGGTATCCTCGAGACGGTCGGGCTCGCCACAGATCTGCTCGGCGGACGGGCCCAAGCAGAGGCAACCTACGCCGCGCTCCGCGTCTTACGGGGAGAGCCCGAGGCCAAGTCTGGCGGGTCCGCCGGCCCGCTCGCCCTCGCTCCCGAGCTCGATCCATTCCTCCGTCCCAAAGAGTTGCCGAGGGCCCTCGGAGAGCTCCTGCGCAAGACCAAGGAGGCGCTCGATCTCACGCTCCCGCTCGACGCAACGAGCGCCCGCCCTGCGCCCGCTTCCTCTCCCACTCTCCAAGCGCTGAGTCGAGCCCTCACAGCGGCCGGCAGTCCGAAGTTCGAGCTCCTCACCTCGGATGCGCTCGGCCCCCGTGTGCTCGTCCTCTCGAGCCATCCCTTGCGCTTCATCGCCGGCACGGCGGTCGATGCACTCTCTGAAGGCGTAAGAAGCTTCCTCGTGCTCCGCGCCGTCAAACAGGAGCAGATGGGCGCCGGCGCGCTCTTCCGAGGCAAGGCAGAGGGCGCTTGGCCGACCCTCGTCGCCCTCTTGCTCATCTTCGCGCCGAATTTCAGGCCCGAGGGAGCCGACGCTCGGCGCGTGATGCAGGCCCAGGCTCAGCTCGAACGAGGCTTTGCACGCCTGGGTTACGACGACGACGTACCGACTCTCGCGCTCGAAGCGGTCGGCGCGCTCGGTCGAGGCGGCGCCTCGGTGTACGCAGCCCTCGGTGCACTCGCGCAGCGAGCCGCTTTCCTCGGTGTCGGCTCGCTCGAAGTGAGCTTGAGCGCTCTCGCCCTGGAAACGAGGCCAATTCCAAGTGACGGCCCTGCCCGCCTTCGTTGGTTCGAGACCATCGCCGAGGCAAAGGACCTGCTCCTCTTCTCCACCAGCGAGAACATGCAGAGGGCCATCGAGGCTCTCTCGAAGAGGTCAGCGCCGAGATAAGCTCAAGCAGAGAGTGAAGTGCGCCCCAGAGCGGCGCCGCGCCCAAGCGATCACTCGCGGCGCACGAGCTTCTCTTCTTCGTCCAAGTCCGCGCTTTTTAGCGACGCTGAGAAGCTCGCACCGTGGTCGTGGGAAGCCAAGACGAGGTAAGGCTGCCCGCGTTCGCTGACGCCATGGAGCAATACTTCATCATCCACGTGCAGAAGGCGGCGCGGAGCAGCTCTCGAAGCGGCGGGCAGCAGCTCCCGACCGTCAAAGGCGAGTACCCAGGGCGTCCAGGTCTGTCCCCGGTCGCGGCTCGTCGTCACCCGCGTGAGTCGCCCTTCAGAAGCTGCAAGCACGATGTCTCCGCCCACCCAGGCGACATCGAGCTCAGACGGAAGCGGTCTTTCGCCGAGCGTCGGCAGGGGCACTTCAACGCAGACGCCCTCAAGGGAACAAGCCTTCAACCGGCGTGCTTTGGACTTCCTGTCATCGAGCAGCGCCAAGAACCCTGAACCGTCACAGTCTGCTGCTTCCACGCGCTCGTGGCGGGCCGCGAGCTTCGTCATCCGGCTTGAACCCGCCGCGTTCCGCGATACGAGCACTGTCTCGTCGGCCTCACTCAGGATGATCGAGAAGCCAACGCCCTCAGGACTCGGTGCGCAGGGACCCGAGGGGCCCGGCTCGGCGCGACCAGAGACCCGTTCGAAATGGAGGCCGCGGTTGTGGGAAATCAGCCGCTCCGCGTTGGCCCCGGAGCCCATCTCGACGACCCAGGTGTCCCCGTAGGAGACCGCACTTCGATAGAGGCTCCTCTGCGGCGGCAGTCCTCGTCCCACCGCAGGGCGCACGGGCTCTCGCGGATGGGAGGCCTCCTCCGCATGGCGCTCGGGAATGATGAGCGCCTCAAGGGAAGCTGGAGCAAAGAGCCCAGCGCTACCGGCAAGCTCATCCAGCTTCGATCGATCGAAAGTCAGCTCGCTGACCTCGTGGTCCCCAGCGCTGCCATCAAAGTACTCGCGAAACGCGGAGGCCTCGAGCTCGTGGAGCGCGCGCGAAAGGCCCACCTTCTCCCCGAGCGCCGCGCACCGGGCAAAGGGTCGATCCTTTGGCCCCGCAGCAACGACACGTCGCTCGAGCAACCGCGCGTATTCGTCCGCACCCTCCCGAAGCAGCTTCGGACCGGTCGGGCCCACCATGCAGAGCGCGTAGTTCGCGGCCTTGGCGGCGGCGTCATGGAGATCGAAAGCGGCCCGCGCCTGGCGCGCCAGACTGACCCCACCCCAGCCGGCGACCACGATCGCGAGAAGGTACCTCAAGCGGACCGGAGGAGACGCAGGGGTCGCCGGACGACGACGCGAAGCCGACACTCTTTGCACCACGAGCCTCCCTTATCTCGGAGACGCTCTCCTCGGGCCAACTTCCCGAGGCTCCCATCGCAAAGCCTGAGCTCAACGAAAAAGGCCCCAGACGTTACGTCCGAGGCCTCTCATTGCCATTTACGGCTTCATGGCAGCCGGCGTGGGCTGCTCATCCGGGCGCACCCGCTTGCGGCGACGACGCGCAGCTTCCGCGATCTTCTTGCGCTTACGCACGGAGGGCTTCATGTAGTTCCGGCGACGCTTGATTTCGCGAAGGATGCCCTCCGCTGCCATCTTGCGCTTCAGGTGCTTGATGGCGCGCTCGATGCCGCGATCACTCACAGCGACTTCGAGGGGCTTACAGGGTACGGCTTCTGTCGTCGTCATTGGGCGGGGGCGACATATGGCAGAGGTTCGGCCCTAATGCAAACCCATTTCGCCTCCAAAAGGGGTGCTTCCGGTCCATATTTCGGGCAAATGGCCTCCATGCCCCACCCGCAAGGCCCCCAAAGCCCTTCCGAAACGCCGATCCGCCCCTTTCCCGGGGGGCGTCCCCAGGGCATCCGGGCCCCCCACAGCGCTCGAGTCCTGCAGATCACTTGGTCGAGCCCCGAGGGTCCGGTCGTCCACCAGCTCTCCCACTCCATCGTGAGGGGTTATTGTCCTTGTGCTGGATGCCAGGGGCACGGCAGCAAGGTCCATTTCGTCGCGGGCGGCGACCAGGAGCTGCGCGACATTCAGCCTGTCGGAAACTACGCCCTCTCTCTGACCTGGGGCGACCACCATTCGACCGGCATCTACACCTTCGAGTATCTGTGGAAGCTCGGTGAGCTAGAGCGCACGCTCGGAACAGAGGCTCTCAAGGAGCTCGACGAGTTGCCTCGGTGACCCACTTCGTCCTCACGACTTCATTCCCGACCTACCCAGGCGAGGCAGCGGGACATTTCGTCGAAGCCGAGGCCCGTGAGCTCCTCTCGCACGGACCGGTGACGGTGCTCGCAGCCGGACGCGGAGAGGATCCGAACCCAGGCCCTCTCCAAGTGACCTGGCTCGGGGGCAGCGGTCTCTTTGGGTGGCCCGGAGCGCTCCCTCGCTTAAGAAGCAAACCATGGGTCATTGGTGAGCTCTTCGGCGTCCTCCGCCGCGCACGCCGAGTCCTCGATGGCAAGAGAGGTCATCTCGTAGCACACTGGATTTTGCCCTTCGGCCTCTTCGCCGCGCGTCTGCAGAGGAGAAGAGCGCGCACCGAACGCTTCGACAGTCTCCAGGTCGTCGCGCACGGAAGCGACGTTCGTTTATTGCTCGCGCTGCCACGGCTCTTTTGTCGCGCGATCCTCCGCGAGTTGTTCCTGGCTGATGCCGAGCTTCGCGTCGTCTCCGCCGAGCTCCGAGACGAACTCGCCTCCGCCCTTCCGCCGGAGCTCGCGGGGTATGTTCGAAGAGCCCACGTCGAGCCTGCAGCTCTTGCCCTGCCTTCCGATCTCCCCACCCGCGAGCAGGCAAGAGCTCAGCTCGACATCGACGGCGACCGCCCAGTCGTCCTCTTCGTCGGTCGTCTCGTCGAGGGGAAACGCCCCGAGGTGGCCCTGGAGGCAGCAACGCTCATCCCGAGGGCGCGTGTGTATTGCCTCGGGGATGGCCCAGAGAGAGCTCACCTCGAGCGAAGATATCCCGAAGTGCAGTTCTTGGGTCAGGTCGATCGAACGACCTGCATGACTTGGATGCGGGCCGCCGACCTTCTCATCTCGAGCTCCCGTCTCGAAGGCTCGCCGGGCGGCGTCCGTGAGGCTCTCGCGCTCGGGACCCCCGTCGTTGCGGTCCCTGCAGGCGACCTCAAAGAGCGCGCCGTCCAAGATTCAAACCTCTGGTTAGTCGGCGCTGAGTCCTCGCTCTAGACGCGCTCGAGGAGCTCAGCGAAGTTACAAGGCCGAGTCCGCCGATCAAGTTGAGGCCTGAGGATCGACTCGACGGCGAGCTCGACGGCGCCGGTCGAGCCCGGGAGCGCGAACAGGAGTTTTCTCCGAACGAGACCAGCAAAGGCGCGAGATTGAATCGTCGCAGCTCCGATGTCCGCGTAGCTGAGCCAACGAAACAGCTCTCCAAACCCCGGAATATGGCGCTCGAGCAGGGGCTCCAGGGCCTCGGGGGTCACGTCGCGTCGCGTGATGCCGGTCCCGCCGGTCACGATGATGACAGACACCTCGGGATGATCGGCCGCTTCGAGAACGAAGGAACGGATCGCCTCGATGTCGTCTTTCACGATCTGGCGCAGGATCAAGCGATGCCCGGCGGAGTCACAAAAATCCACGATACGCTGGCCGCTCTTGTCAGTCTCAATGGACCGAGTATCGCTGACAGTGAGGACCGCGATCCCGAGCGGCATCGGAGTTGGTCCTTCGAGGCTCTTTGGGGAGCCCGGGAGATGAGGCGAGTGCATCGAGAGAAGCGTAGCGAAAGCCAGAGGCGGCGACCAAATCCGGGAACGACCCCGCTCATCTCCGCGCTTTCTGCCCTGCTCTCCCTCGCTATCCCCGCCTCTCTCGGCTGCGAGCGCGCCTTCGGCGCGCCACCCCAGGGAACCGAGCGGAGCGCCCTCACCCCTCCCCCCCCTCTGCCTCCCCCCATCCCACCAGCTCCTGCGCCTCCCGAACAAGCCGCGTCGACGAGCTCCCCGAGCCCGAGCACCTCATCGGCCCCGACGGCTCCGGCGCTGCCTGAAACACTTCCTCTCAAAGAACTAACATTTGATGTGGCGGCCCCGGTCCAAGGCAAAGGGGGCGCCGTCACCTCTGTCGAAAGCCAAGCGACCCGGATCGGAGCCAAGATTCTCGAACAAGGCGGCAACGCCATGGACGCCGCGATTGCCACCGCCCTAGCGCTCGCCGTCACTCACCCGAGCGCGGGCAACTTGGGCGGAGGGGGCTTCTTGCTCGTGCGCAAAGGGCCCGTCGTTCGCGCCATCGATTTTCGAGAGGACGCGCCCGCCGGACTCACCGAAGCCAACTTTCTTCGCATGCTCGAGGCGGGCGCCAAGACAGGCGCCGCCGTCGGAGTTCCTGGGACCGTCGCCGGTCTCCTCCTCGCCCACGAGCATTTCGGTCGCCTGCCGCTCGGCCGTCTGATCTTGCTCGTCGAGACCCTTGCGCGAGACGGCTATGTGCTGAGCCCGCGCGGAGCCCAGACCCTCGTCTGGAGTCGGGCCGATTTGCTCCGAGACCCGGTCGCACGACGCGTGTTCTTCCAAAAAGACAAGCCCCTCCCCGCGGGGACCAGGATCAAGAGACCCGACCTCGCGCTCGCTTTGTCTCGCATTCGCACCGAAGGAAAAAAAGGATTTTACGAGGGTCCGACGGCCCGCGATCTGGTCAAGAGCCTCGGTCCTGACGGGATCATGACCCTTGAGGACCTCGCCCGCTACGAAGCCCGCTTCCGCGAGCCGCTCAGCTTCGACTTCCGCGGGTATCGCGTGATCACCATGCCGCCCCCATCCGGCGGCGGCGTCGTGCTCACGCAGATCCTCTCGATGTGGACCGCCTTCGACCCCCAGCCTGACGACACACAATTTTATCACCACTTCGCGGAGACCTCCCGAAGAGCGCAGCTCGAGCGACTTCTCTTTGTCCGCGCCCCCGAACGGGAAACCCCAAGCGCCATCGTGGACCTACGCGCCCGCTGGCTCAACCCCAGCACCTGGCTCTCAAGCAATCCGATCGCGCCCGACAAGAAGACCGCCTCGGCATCTCTGGTGCGTCCGGACATCGACGTGCACGAAGAAGATCACACGACACATCTCTCGGTCGTCGACGCTGAGGGCATGGCCGTCAGCATGACCGTGACTCTCTCGGGGAGTTACGGGGCGCGCGTCTTCTCTCGAGAAACGGGCATCGCCCTCAACAACAGCGTCGCCTCATTCTCGCTCGTAGGGAAAAATCGGCCGGAAGGGGGAGTCCGCACGGTGAGCTCCATGGCCCCGACGTTGATCATCGATGATCAGAACACCATCGTGCTCGGGAGTCCGGGGGGTGACACGATCCCGAGCACCGTCGCGCTCCTTGTGCTCCGCCTGATCGACCGAGGGTACGACTTCCGTACAGCGGTCAGCGCCCCGCGCATTCATCAGGGTCTCTTCCCCGATGGTCTCGACATCGAACGCAATCGCCCCCTGCCCCTCGCTACCCAGCGCGCCCTCGTTCAGCTGGGGCACGTCATCCGTCGCGAGCGGAGCATCCAAGGAGACGCCAACATCGCCGCGTGGCTCCGCGGAACCTGCCACGCCATCTCCGACGAGCGCGAAGGCGGATTGGCCCTCGCTCTCCCCTGAATTCGCAGCCTCGGGCCCCTCGTTACCCCCAAAAAAGAAGCGGGGAGCTCGTTCGCCGAGCTCCCCGCACTCTTGGGCCTCTCCGTAAGAGGCCCGAGGGTGCCGACGTTCGATCACTTGATCACGAGGATGCGACAACCAGCGCAATCCGTCGGACGATCGGGATCGGCGTCATCGCACTCCTCGCCTTCGTCTTCCTGCACGATACCGTCGCCGCAGAAGGCCCCGAGCGTGCAATTCGCATTGCACTTGTTGAACCCACCGGTGTTGTTCTCAGCACCGTCATCGCACTGCTCGCCAGCCGCGATGACCCCGTCACCGCAGAAGGAACGGCACACGCTTCGGGCTGCGTGGAAGCCAGACAAGGTGAGCTGGAAGCTTGAGCCTTCAGGCTTGCGCTCGGCGTGGAAGACCTTGATCTCGTAGACCCCGCCCGGCTTGAGCCCGAGGTCTCCGACCGTCGTCATGCCGTTGGCGATCGGCGTATTCATGGTCTCACCCTCGCCCGGATCGGGCGGCGTCCAGGTCCGATAGGTGACGTTCCCGTTCGCAGCGAACTCGAACTGACCGATGAGCGGCACGTGGATGCCCCCGAGGTCGATGAGCAGGCGGCGGTTCACGAAGACCCAGACATCGTCATCCCCGATGAACTCGAAGGACGCCGTCATGCCCTCTTCATACTTGAACCAGTAGGCGATCTCGGACGTGAAGTTGAAGTTGTGGTTCGGGCTCGCTGCCTCGGTGCCGCCTTCCCAGGGCCAACCGATGCCCTGGTAAATCTGCGCGGGGATCTTCGCCTTGCCGAGGTTCGGGCTCGGAGCATCATCGATCGGGAAGAACAGCGGGTTGCCATCGAGCTCGAGCATCTCACCGCCGATGCAGTACTGAGCCGCGTTGAAGCTGCAGGGCAAACACTGCGCAGAGCAGATCTCAGTCCGTTCGTCGAGCTCTTCCTCACAATCAGCCAGGCAAGCTTCGCCATTGGCTTGGATCGTCGCAATTTGCTCGGTCACCTCTTCGATCTCCGCCTCGAGCTCGGCGATCAAGTCTTCGTCAGGAGTGGCCGCGTTCTGCGCCTGCATCAGCTGGTTGCGCAGCTGATTGAGTTGACTGTCGCGAAGTTGCTGAGCCTGGTCGACGTAGGTGCGGCACAGGTCGTCGCAGCGCAGATGACCCTGGCCCTGGAAGGGAGCCTGAGCGTCGCGTGCGCGCTGGCGGCAGCTCATCTCGCATTGAGCGAGAGACATGCCCGCGGTCTGCTCGTTCGGCGTCTTCACCGACGCGAGGTACTTCTCGCCATTTTCCCCGTAGCGATTCACGAAGCCGCCCTTGCCGTTCGGATAGAGCGTGATCGAGCGAACGAGGGCGCGGTCGTTCTGGGTGTACCACTGTGAGAAGCTCGCCGCGGACTGAACGTGAGAGAGCGGAGGAGACGACGCGTAAACGGGCTTTCCGTTTTCGTCGAGCCTGTTCGCTACGATGCCCGGCGCGTGTCCGTCCATGTCTCCCTCCTTGTAAGGCGGGAAGAAGTCCGGGTGTGTGGTGTCGAAGTCGCGGTAGACGATCGGAAGGACCAAGGTGCAGTCGTCGCCTTCACAGGGCGGTTCGACCTCACACTCGTAGCCGAGCTCGACCTTGCAGTCCGCGGAGCAACCGTCGCCGCTCACACCATTTCCGTCGTCGCACTCCTCATCGCCAATGACGAGACCGTCACCGCAGGAAGAGGTACAACCGTTGTCGGTGCAGCGGGGCTCGGCTTGGCAGGACGTGCTGCAGCCATCAAAAGGCAGACCGTCGTTCGCTTCGCAGGTCTCAGCGCCCTCTTGCTCGCCGTCACCGCAAACCGTGGGGCGGCAGAGGCTCGGAGAACCTTCGCAGGTGCTTCCGATCTCAAACTTGCACAGCGAGGAGCAGCCATCGCCGTCCGTCAGGTTCCCGTCGTCGCACTGCTCCGCGGGGAAAGACACGACACCGTCGCCGCAAAGTGCAAACGGGGAGCAAGGCTCGCCCGGAGCGCGGCAGATGAAGCCTTTCTCGACGAACAAACAGTTCCTGGCGCAGCCGTCGCCTGATTCCTGGTTGCCGTCGTCGCATGCTTCGTTGTCCTGGCGAACTCCGTCGCCACAGTTCTCGTCCGGAGGAGTGTCGGGGCCGACGATGATGCCGTCGTCGGAACTGCCGAGGTCGTCCCCACCGCCGCGCCGTCCCCCGGAACTCGTCGCGAGATCCGAGTCATCGGAATGCCCGGTGTCCTCCTTCGGTTTGCCAGCGGAACAAGCCCCGAAAAGAACGGGAACAAAAAGGCATGTAACAAGAAAAAAGCGGCTCTGATTCATCGGGCAAATCCCAGGTGAGTGGCTATTTTGACCCGCCTTGGGCGGTTTCACCGGCGAAAGATCGCGGCAGCGCCGACAATTCGGGAAAACTGTCCGACTCCACCGTAATCTTTCAGCCCAGAAGGACAGAAGCGGCCCGGGGCACGCGCCCGGGGAGGCCCCGCCCCCGCCTACCCTTTCAACCCCTTCATGAAGAGCGTCCCCGACCGAGGCGCCTTTGGCCCGGGGGAACCATCAGCGCCTTCTGGATCCGATGCACCGCCTCGGCGTGCAGCTGGCAAGCACGCGACTCGGTGACTCCCAAGACAGCGCCGATCTCCCGAAGGTTGCACTCATGCTCGTAATGGAGAGCCAGCACCAAGCGCAGACGCTCGGGCAATCCTTCCATGAGCTCTTTCACGCGCCGCACGGCCTCAGCGCGTTCCACTGCCGCTTCCGGAGACGGCTCCGCCGACGGCGCGTCGAGAGCGCGAGCTGCATCCACTCGATCGAGCCCCGCCTCTTGGATTTCGGCAAGCGCCCGCTGCAAGTGAGCCAGACTCATCTTGAGCTCACTTGCGAGTTCCTCTTCCGTCGGTGGACGCCCGAACCTCTGCGAGAGGAGGCGCGACGCCGCGTGGATCTCACGCGAGAGGCCACGCAAGCGGCGGGGCAAAGGGTCGAGCGAGCGGAGATGATCAAGGATCGCACCGCGGATGCGATAGGAAGCGTAGGCCTCGAACTGATCTTCCGGCATCTCTTCGGGGCGCCGCCGCAGCGCTTCGGTCATTCCGACCCAGCCAGCCGACACGAGGTCCTCAAGCAGGATCGTACGGGGCAAAGAGCGGAGGGTCTTATGAGCGATGCGTCGCACAAGAGGTGCGTATGTCGCATGAAGGAGCCCATCATCGACAATCGGCCTCTGAGCCGGCGGGCGGATCGAAGCTGGGACGCGCCAAACTCCTGATTCTTCATGGGCCAGGGGCTCTCGCGCACGAACCGCCGTAGGCTGCTCTTCTTCGTCGAAACAGGGCGCGGGCGGGGGATTCGTCGCAAGGTGATTTCGTGAGCTCATGATTCACTCCGTGGTGCCGTTCGAATGATTCGCCCCTCCTTGGGCTTCGTCTCCTCATTCGCGGCAAGGGGACAATGCATGACCGGTGCCAAAGTCCTGACAGCGGTCCGACTTCGCCTCTCTGCTCCCCATTGACCGCGGAATTTTCGTGACGGCGGACGGAACGAAAACAGAGGCCTCACGCCCCCACTCATTTCCTCACAAATGCAGCGATCCTCGGACCCGTCCGAACCCGGTTTTGGCTCTCAGTCCGAGACAAGTGAGGCACGTTTCGGGTGGGTCAAATTCGCCCCGCCCCGGGGTCAAAACTTACCCATCACCGCACCGGCCCCGATTGCGGAATACGCATCCGTGGCAGCTTTCTGCGGGTCGGAGCCGGGTCAGTTTCGACCCGGGGCGCGTTCGCGCTAAAGAAGAGCGCGGGGGCGGAAACTTGAGAAAATGATCCAACCGCGCTTCATCGCCCCGACCAAAGACTACAGCGGCTACATCTTCGACTGCGACGGCACGCTCGTCGATACGATGAAGCTCCATCACCGAGCCTGGTGTAGTGCACTGTCGCAGGCGGGAGCGACATTTGAGTTCAGCTGGGAGGTGTTCATCAAGCGAGCTGGGATGACGCTCGAGCGCACGGTGAGCGAACTCAACCTCGAGTTCAACGTCGCCTTCGACCCGCTCCACGTCGCCTCAGCCCAGCGGGAGTATTACGACCTCCTGGTCTCGGAGGCCGAACCAGTGGTGCCCGTGGTGGAGTTCGCGCGTGAGCTCCGCGCCCGCGGCAAGAAGCTCGCAGTCGCTTCCGGCTCTCAAAAAAGGGCAGTGCTCGCGGCTCTCGAGCAAGTCAAAGTGCGCGATTGGTTCGAAGTCATCATCACGCCCGAGGATGTGAGCCACGGAAAGCCCTCCCCCGAGTCCTTCTTGCTCGCGGCGGAGCGGATCGGTGTTTCACCGGCTGAATGCCTTGTGATCGAGGATGGTGAGATGGGCTTTGAGGCGGCTCGGCGCGCGGGCATGGACTACGCGGTCGTCCTCCCCGAAGCGCCCAGCTCGCGCGAAGTTTTGACGTCGCTCTAGAGGTTCGCACCCCGGCTGCGAATCACGTCTCGATAATAGTAAAAGGAGTCTTTCGGAGTCCGCTTCAGGGTCTCGTAGTCGACATGCACGAGGCCAAACCGCTCGCGATAGCCGGCGGCCCACTCGAAGTTGTCCATGATCGACCAGTGGAAATAGCCGAGCGCTTCGACGCCATCGCACATCGCGCGTCGGAACTCGCGGAGGTACCTGCGAATGAAGTCGATGCGACAAGGGTCATGCACCTTTCCATCGAGCGCCACCCAATCCCGAGTCGAGAGGCCGTTCTCCGTGATCACGATCGGCAGCTTGTAGCGTTCGTGGAAGAAGCGAGGGCCCCAATAGAGAGCCGACGGGGTCATCGGCCACTGGAACGCGGTGTGCGGAAAACCCACCGGCCAAGGTGCGAACCGATAGCCATCCGGTGAAGCGTCGTCCGAAACAGCAATCTCATCGTGGTAGATATTGACCGCGAAGAAGTCGAGCTTCTGGTGGATGATCTCGAGATCGGAGGCCGCAAACTTCGGCATGTTTCCCCCGTACTTGCGGAGCGCTACCTCGGGATACTTTCCAAGATAGACCGGATCCATCCAGAGCGCGTTGTTCCAAGAGCTATCCGGACGCACGTCGAAGGTGGCGCGACGAGCAATCTCGATCGCAGCGGGGTCATCGGACGCTGGACTCTTTGGGATGCCAACGGCAGCGAGGCCAACTTTGAGCTCCTGTTTTTGGTGGGCCCGAAGTGCCATGACCGCCTGCCCGTGTCCAAGCAAAGCGTGATGCCCGGCGAGCAAGACCTCGGAGATAGGGAGCTCGAGCCCGGGTGCATGGCGCCCTTCGTGGTGACCAAAGCCGATGAAAACCTGCGGTTCGTTCAGGGTGAAGAAGTGCTTCACGCGATCGGAGAAACGATCTGCCACGAGGGCCGCGTAATCAGCGAACCAAGAGGCGCTGTCCCGATTGAGCCAACCGCCCCTGTGAAAGAGCGCGAGTGGATAGTCCCAATGAAACAGTGTCACCCAAGGCACGATCCCTGCTGACAAGAGCTCATCGATCAGTCGATCGTAGAAATCGAGTCCCCGCTGGTTCACCGCTCCGACCCCCTCAGGCAGGATGCGAGGCCAACACAAAGACAAACGATAGGCGCCGATGCCGAGCTCCTTCATGAGCGCGACGTCTTCGGGATAACGGTGATAATGATCACAAGCTACGCGCCCCGAGTGCCCCGAGTACACGGCCCCAGGTTTGTCGCAGAAGACGTCCCAGTCGCTCGGACCTTTGCCGTCCTCGTCGACGGCCCCTTCGATTTGGTAGGATGCGGCGGCAGCTCCCCAAACAAAATCGGCGGGAAATTCGGGGACGACGTCGGTAGGCTTCATTTTCTTCTTCGGAGGGCCGTTCTTGAGGGAATGGGAGCCATAGCGGAACTGGCCCGATCGACCAAGATCGTGCGGCCCGAGCCGCCGGTCCGGCCGCTCCCGCTCCAAGGGAGCAGCCGCGGACCAGGAAGAAGAGCGGCTCCCCCGAGGCACGGCCCCCCGCGCCCGCTGTCCTTCGAGCGCTCACGGACGGCCCGCCCCTTGGGGCCGTCTTGACGAGGACCCGGACCGCTTGAGCCGCCATTATCGCGTGGCCATTCAGGGGCGCCCTGGCTACGCTTAGCCTCACGGAGCGAAGAGGGACGTGAACGACGCATGGCGCACAGCTGACGACACGACGGGAGCCAAAGTGCTCATCGTCGACGACAACGCAGGAATCCGCCGCGCGCTGACGCTGCTCCTCGACGTCAACGGGATCGGCAGCATCTCGGTGGCCAGCCCCGAAGAAGCCCTCGAAGCCATCGCGACCCAAGACATCGGTGTCGTGATCCAAGACATGAACTACAGCGAGGACACCACGGGGGGCGCAGAGGGAGTCCGTCTTTTCCGTGAGATCCAAGCGCGCGATCCTGACCTGCCGGTCCTATTGATGACCGCCTGGACCAACCTGGAGACCGCCGTACAGCTCGTCAAAGAGGGAGCCGAAGACTACTTCGGAAAACCGTGGAACGACGACAAGCTGATCAGCAGTATCAGAAAGCTCATTCAGGTTCGTGAGCTGCGACTCGAAAATCGTCGACTCGTCGCTCAAGGCGATCGGGCGCGACGAAAGCTGGCGGAGAACTTCGACCTGCGCGGGATCGTCTACCGCAGCCCCGCCATGCACCAGGTGCTCTCGCTCGCGACCAGCGTCGCGCAATCGGACGCCGCCGTGCTCATCACCGGCCCGAATGGCGCTGGCAAAGAGAAGATCGCCGAGATCATCCAAGCCAACTCCCGCCGCAAGGACGGCCCTTTCGTGACAGTCAACGCCGGCGGACTCCCCGATGACCTGCTGGAAGCAGAGCTCTTCGGTGCAGAGCCAGGGGCCTACACCGGGTCCAAGTCGCGACGTGAAGGCCGCTTCGAGGCGGCCCACGGCGGGACCCTGTTCCTCGATGAGCTGGGCAACCTCTCGATGAAGGGGCAGATGAAGCTGCTCCGTGTGCTGCAAACAGGGGAGTTTGAGCGGCTTGGCTCAAACCGCACACAGAAGGTTGATGTGCGGATCCTGAGCGCTACCAACGCAGACCTCAAGGCGGCAATCCGCGCCGGGACGTTCCGCGAAGATCTCTACTTCCGGCTAGCCGTGATCGAGATCCACGTCCCGCCGCTGAGGAGTCGCGCCGAGGATATCCTGCCCCTCGCCGAATGGTGTTTGCCCCGTTTCCCCCCGCCGGACGGCGTGTTTCGTCCCCTCTCCCCTCAGGCCAAGACCGCGCTGTCCCTTTACGACTGGCCTGGCAACGTTCGCGAGCTGCAGAACAAGATCCAAAGGGCCAACCTTGTCGCGCAGGGGCCGTTCATCGAGCCCTCAGACCTCGACCTCGACAGCTCAACGACCTTCGGCGCCGGCGCCAAACGCCCGAGCGGCCCCGCGGAAGCAGGCGTCGACTCGGAGGGAGGCGCACCCGAGCTCTCCGAGATCGAAGAGGCGCTGGCGCGCGCGCACGGCGTCATTAGCCGCGCAGCGGCGGAGCTCGGCATGAGCCGCCAGGCTCTCTATCGCCGCATGGCTCGTCTCGGCATCTCCGTCGAGCGTAGAATGACGGCCCGCTCGTGACCGAACGACGTAAGTCCCCGCCCTTCCTTCTGCGACCCGAGGTCATGCTCGGGATCTGCGTGCTCCTCGGGATCGTCATCGTTTTTGTCTCTACTTACGGACTCATTCAGAGGGAGCTCGCCCAGCTCAACACCGAGTCCGGCCCTGAGGTCGCGGCGTCCCTCGGTTTCGTCCGCCGCGCGTTCGTGGCGCTCGCGATCCTGCTCGTCATCCTCCTGGCCTGCCTGGCGCTCCTCTTCGGCTTTACGATCAAGGCGCGGGAAGCCTCCGCGCTCGCCACCCAGAGGCTCGGTCGGCTCGCTCGCTCCATTCAGCCCTTGTCGGCAGCCCTGGAACACGATCCAGGGGCCGTATTGCTCGTCGACGACGAGGGGACAGTGGTCTACGCCAACACGGCGACGCGGGATTTGATGGGGATCGAAGGGCGTCTCATCGGACAGCAGGCCCGGGAGATCTTCGAGCGTTTTCACAGCGACCTTCGCGAAGCGCTCGTCTCAGGTCTCGACGCAATCGTAACCCTCAAGCCAAGCGCAGAGTCGGGCCGCGAAGAAGAAACGCTCCTCGTCAGCAGCCGGCCCATCACCATCGAGCAGCGCCCTCATTTCTTGTACACGATGCGTCCGGTGACGCGGGAGGTGCGGCGCCAGGAACTCGAGCACTGGAAGAAGCTCATTCGCGTCCTGAGTCACGAGCTCAACAACTCCATCGCGCCCATCGTCTCACTCATGAATACTGCGCAGAAAATCAACGCGCAGAGTGAGGGCGATCCGAGGCTCACGGAGATCTTCGACACCATCGGCGAGCGCACCGGTCACCTCCTTTCCTTCTTGGATAGTTATCGATCGATTGCCCGCTTGCCTTTGCCCACCTTACGTTTCGTGCGCTGGGACGAGTTCGTGGAAGGTCTGCGCGCCCACGCGGCATTTCGCGTCGAGGGCCCCCTCCCCAAGACTCCGGGTCTCTTCGATCCGGTCCAGTTTGAGCGAGTCCTCATCAACGCCCTGACGAATGCCAAAGAGGCGGGCGGCCCTGTCGACGAGATCGTCCTCTCCATCACTGAGTCTCCGGCGGGGACGCGGGTCGAGGTGCGTGACCGGGGCACAGGGATGAGCGAAGCCACGCTCAGGCAAGCGACCCTTCCCTTCTTCTCCACCAAGCCCGGCGGGACAGGCATTGGCCTCGCGCTCAGTCGAGAGATCGTCGAAGCCCACGGTGGCCAACTCACCTTGTCCAACCGCGAAGGAGGTGGTCTCACGGTCGCCATCCAGCTTCCGCCAGCGCGCGCCGGTTTTTTGGGCAAACCACAAGTTCACGATCGCAGCGAAGCGCAGGCCCTCGATCCGGGCCCAGCCTCGCTCACCTTGACGCGCGAGCTCACCGAAGGCGAAAGAGCGCGGCGAGACTAAGGCCCCTCTTGGGGCCTTTGGTGCTAGGCTCGATCGATGCATCAAGGCGCGACCCGAACTCAAAACGACAGGAGATTGGGGCTTTTCGTCTGGGGAGCGGCGACAGCGATCGCTTTGATCCAGGCCGGTTGCCTCGAGGCCGGGTTTCGAGACCTCGCCGATAGCGTGCTGGATCCCGACGCAGCGCTCCTCGACCGACCGGGTCGACGGATCGCTTCCGGGACCTATTCCAGGCTCACGATCGACGGAAGCCTCTCCGAAGGCGGACGAGTGCTCGCCTATCGGCATGACACGAAGAAGTCGCCGAGCCTCACCATCATCCCGTTCCTCGAGGGAGAATCTTGTGAGTATTCACCGGCGATCTCGTTCGAACGCGTCTCAAGCAAGGTCGACATCGAGCTCGACGCCGTCGTGGCTGTCCAGACCACCGGCGAAGTCGGAGGGCTCGGAACCATCCGGTTCATCGACTTCCACTGCGAGGAGGTCATGTCGCCTCTAAAGGACGCGTACATGCCGAGAATCGCCTTTCCGAGCAAGAGTCCGAGAGGAGTTCTCGCCACCACCTCCGAAGGGGAGCTTTACCTGATCGATCCCGTAGAAAAGGAGAAGATCTTGGTGAGCCCGAGCGTCTCGCAGGTCATGGTGAACAGCTCCGAACTTTGGACCGTCGAAGAGGGGCAACTCGTCGGACGCAACGAAGAGCTCGAACTGCTCGAAAAACTCGGAGACAACGTCTCCGCGTTCATGTTCGGCCCCGGAGGGAAAGAAGAGGACTCCGTTTTCTTCTTGGACGATGCTGGGCTCTTCGGCTGGTCGAAGAGGAACGGCGTGCGGCCCATCGCAGAAGACGTTTGCGCGCCTCTTATGATCACCCCTCAGGTCCTCGCCTACTTCTCTCCCTGCGAGGAGCGACGTTTGATGCTGGAGGTCCCGGCTCAAGCGCTCGGATTCCCCTCAGATGATGAGCGCGTCACCATCCAAGGACCGAGCCAAACGCTCACACACTTAGGCCCAGTCACACGCTTCGGCTTCGAAGGAGCGTCTTCACGCATCCTCGTCCTCACGTCCGACGATCCAGGAGCGGACGAAGGGACCCTCGTCTCCCTCGAGATCCCGAAGCTTCCCGAGCAGAACAAGAAAGGAGTCGTGATTCCGGAAGGGGTCGAACTCGGCGAAGGGTTCACGTTCGTAGGCAACGACCTATTCAAACGCTTCTCCGAGGGCGCCGGTGACCTTTACGCGATCCACGAAAATGAGGATGGGGAGATCGTCGAAATCGCGCTCGTGGCGGAGCACGTCGCATTCTTGCCCGGAATGAGTAGCGGAAAACAGCGCGGCGTACTCACAGACTTCGATCGCGAGACCGGACTCGGAACCCTGGCGCGCCTCAGCCAATCAGAGTCTGATGGGACAGACCTTGAGGTTTTCACCTCGAATGTACCCCGGCAGTCGATCGCCACCGATACGGAAACGAGCGATGTGGCTTTCGTCGGAGAGATCGACCGCGACCCGAGCGTAGGTAAGGCATTTTTGCTGCGGAGCGGCCGAGCCCCGAAGAAGATCGCAGAAAAGAGCTACGTCGATACGCTCCGCTTCCTCGAGCAACCGCGCGCCGTCGTCTACTTAAGCCCCAGCTCCGCCCCCACGGGCACCGAGCTCCACGCCTATCTCATCGACGCCGGCCTCGACCTGAAGATCCAGGACCGGGTCACGGAGTATCGCGGCCTGCCCTGGCCTGCTCCTGGCATCCTTTACGCGGTTTCCGAGGGCGATAGCGCCGGAATCTGGTTCTCCAAGGCTCGCTAACGGCTCTCCTCTTAAGCGTCGCATCCTTCCAGCCGTCCAGCCTTTGGGTTGTATGGATCGGCCGCGTGGGGCTTTTTCAAGCGTTCAAGAGGGGAGCGCCCTCGTCGTGAGCTTACCGGTGCGCGTGGACGTATCGGTAGCTCGCGAAATGCTTGATGTCTTGGAGAGGGCGGTCGCTGACTCGCAAACCAATATCGTGCTCGACCTCCGCGATACCCAGTCCCTCGACTCTACAGCGCTCGGTGCCATCGTGACGGTGTTAAAGAAGTGTCGCGCTGAAGCGGGCGACCTGGTGCTCGCCTGTGTAGGAGAGGGTGTGAAACGAGTGCTGGCCATCACACGTCTCGACCGCGTTATGGGGGTCTATGAGACCCGCCAGAAGGCGGTCGGGCGTTTCTTGGAGAACGAGCAGCCGTGAGCTCAGCTGTACCCTCTCGCCCCAAAACGGTGCTCGTCGTCGACGACACGAGCGCGAACCGGCGCCTTTATGCCTCGATCCTAGAGACGGCCGGCTTTGTCGTCCACACAGCAAGCGACGGCGAAGAAGCGCTGCTCGCGGTCCAGACCTCTGAGCCCTCGCTCGTCCTGCTCGACTACATGATGCCGCGGCTCGACGGCCTCGGCGTCTTGTGTGCGCTGCGCGGAGATCCCAGCACGCGAGACCTCCCGGTTGTTATGCTCACCGCCTCTGCCGAACCTGACCACATTGACAGAGCGCTCGACGCCGGAGCTAACGATTACATCACCAAGCCTGTCAACGGAAAGATCCTCGTTGCGCGCATTCGGTCCATGATCTCCGCTTACAGCGGCACCCCGCGAGATGGCGCTGAGCATGATGCACTGCTCGCGGACCTCGACGACGCTGCGCGAGTCCAAGAAGCTCAGCTGCCGGTGGTTCCCGTGAAAGCCAGCGGCTGGACGGTCACGGGCGCCGTCGTACCCTCGGGTAAAATCGGCGGAGACCTCTTCGACATCGTGGTCGAAAGCGATGGTCGGGTGATCTCCTTTTTGCTCGATGTCTCGGGACACGGCACGGCCTCGGCCCTCGTCGCCGCCGAAATCCGCGCTGAGTTTCGCAACCTCATTCGCGGCCGATCGCTCAGCGAGGCGTTCGCTCGCCTGAACGCCCACATGAGTCGACGCGCTACGGGAAAGTTCTGCTGCCTCGCGGCCGTCGAGACCGCCGAGAATAAGATCACTATCGTGAACGCGGGACTTCCCCCGGTCATCATTGTGCGCCGGAACGAGGTCGTCGAGAGCGTGTGGGGGAGCGGGATCGCCCTCGGGCTTTTTGGGGAGAGTTCCTACGAGGAGACGGTCGTGCGTGTATTGCCAGGGGATCGGGTCGTCCTCTTGAGCGACGGGCTCACCGAGCCGTTCGGGGCCGCCGACGATAGTCGCGCCGCGATCGATCGCCTCGCGCTTTGGCCCCGAGAAGGCGACTCTTGGGAAGACCCCAGGGAGCTTCGAAGTCGAGTCTCGGCTGCGTCGAGTGGCTCGTCACCTGCCATGGACGACGACAAGACCGTCCTCGTACTCAGCCTTGATTCGCCCTGGATCCAAAAGACCGAGTTTCCTCCTACAAGGGAGAGCGTGGCTGCTGCGGTGCGCTTCGCGCAGACGAGATGTCCAGAGTGGGTGGATCGTGAGAGACTCGATCACGGACTCACCGAAGCAGTCACGAACGCCATCGTCCACGGAACGCTCGGAATCTCCTCAGAGCTTCGCGCAGAAGACACCTATCAGGACTTCTTCAAACAAAAGCCCGGGTCGCTGGACGACCTCGACCCAATAGAAATCGCGATCGAGCAGACCCTCGACACGTTCGCGGTCCACGTCCGCTGGGCCAACTACCCCTGCCCTCCGTCGCGACAGCGCGCCACTGCTCCCCCGCCTTCAGGCACTCCTCTCTTGGAGTACGAAGCACACGGCATGGGGATGCGCCTGATCCATTCGCTCTTCGATCGGGTCACTTGGGACGACGACGGGCTCGGCCTTTCGCTGTATCTCGCCCGCCTGGAGTCGGCCGCATGAAACCCCGCTTCGAAGAAGGGATCGGCGGAACTCTGCGCCCCCTGGCAAGCCCGAGCTCCGGGGGACCGCTCAGCGCACCCACCCCCAAGATCAAGACGAGTCCACGGTCGCTCACTCCGAGCACGATCCCCGGATCCGAACTCCTCCTTTTCGAGCCTGCGCCGCCTCCTCCTGAGCCCGGCGGCCGCATCGGTCGCTATTCCATCGTCTCGCTGCTCGGCCGAGGGGCCATGGGCATGGTCCTTCGAGCCAAAGACGACATCCTTCAGCGCGACGTCGCGCTCAAAGTCATCTTGCCGGACTACCTGTCCCACGAGCCCGCCGCCGGGCTCAATTTCCTCCGCGAAGGTGAGATCGTGGCGAGCCTCGATCATCCTCACATCGTTCGTGTCCTCGACGCAGGCTTCGACGACGGCGTCGCTTTTCTCGCCTTCGCATTCATCGACGGGCCCAGTTTCGCGGCCCTGGCCGAATCAGGACCGCGCTCGATCGAGGAGTGTCGCGACCTGCTCTTGCCTGTTCTCGACGCAGTCCACTACGCCCACGAGCGCGGCATTGTGCACGGCGACCTGAAGCCCACGAACTTGATCCTCGGAAAGAACTACCGAGGCGAACATCACCCTGTGGTCCTCGATTTTGGATCAAGCTTCGTGCAATCCAGCGAGAGCCGTAGCCACGGACCGCGAAGTCCCATCGGCGGTACCATCGGCTACCAGGCCCCCGAATGGCTCGCTGGGCAAGACATTGATCAGCGAGCCGATATCTTCTCCCTCGGTTGCATCTTCTACGAACTGCTGACAGGCAGCGGGCCCTTTTCGAGCTCAACGCGCCTCAGCGAAGCGAGCGAACGCGCGCGGCGCTCCGATTTCACGAAAGCCAGCGCTGTCTCGGCGTGCCCAGAAGCCGCAGACGCATTGATCGCGACCACACTCTCACCGGATCCGCTCGAGCGACCGGCGAGTGCTCTCGAGTTCTCGCGCCGCCTCTGCGAACTCTGCGGGAAATCTAGGTAAGATCTCGCGCCAGCGGTCCTCTCAGCCCAGGTCCAATGCCATGGGCGAAAGCGCGCTAGAAGGTCAGACCCTGCGGGGGCGTAGAGCGACTCTACGCGGCGCTCTTCCCTCGCCCGCAAAGTCTCTGCGCCGCCCCTCGCCCGGGACGAGTCTCTTTCAGGGAAGCGTCGACTGGCGCCGCTGGTAGGCGGGGATATCCCAATCGGTGTCGATCGGCGACGAATAGACCCCGCTGTCCGGGCGGCCCGATTCGAGGGCGCGCGACCCTGCTCCTCGACGGACCAGAGCCGGGGCGGGGACCGGTGCCTCCACGCGCGAGGGCACGACGGACGAAACCGATTCCCGCGGCGTGGAGCGCGGAGCAAACGCGCGCGCCTCGAGAGCGCGGCTCGCGTCCTCCGCGGCGCGATCGAAACCAGTCGCGATCACGGTGACCTTGAGCACCTCACCCATGTTCTCATCGATCGAAGCACCGAAGATGATGTTCGCATCCTCGTGGGCCTGCTCTTGAATCAAGCTGGCAGCCTCTTGGATCTCGCGCATCTTCATATCGGCTCCGCCCACCACGTTGATGAGGACGCCGGTTGCACCCTGCACCGAGATGTTGTCGAGCAGCGGCGACGTCACGGCCTGCTCGGCGGCGATGCGCGCGCGACCTTCGCCGCGGGCGCAGCCCGTTCCCATGAGGGCTCGACCCATGCCGGCCATGACTGTCGTCACGTCTGCGAAGTCGACGTTGACGAGACCGTCGAGGGTGATGAGATCGCTGATGCCTCGGACAGCCTGATAGAGAACTTCGTCCGCCTTGCGGAAAGCGTCGACGAAGGTGAGATCCTCGTCTGCCAGCGTGACAAGCTTCTCGTTCGGGATCGTGATCAGGGTGTCGACGTGCTCCGAGAGCGCCTCGAGGCCCATCTCGGCGCGACGCATGCGCTGACGGCCTTCGAAGGGGAACGGCTTGGTCACCACGCCGACGGTGAGTGCACCGAGCTCGCGGGCAATCTGAGCCACAACCGGGGCAGCACCGGTGCCCGTACCGCCGCCCATACCGGCCGTCACGAAAACCATGTCCGCGCCCTGGAGCCGCTCTTTGAGAAGAGCCGCGTCTTCGAGAGCAGCCTTTCGGCCACGTTCGGGCTCCGCACCCGCTCCCAGCCCCCGCGTCACGCCAGCTCCGATGTGGATCCGCTCCGCCGCAGCGTTCGCGTTGAGCGCCTGGACGTCCGTGTTCACGCTGAGGAAGTCGACCCCTTCGAGGCCGAAGTGGATCATCGTGTTGATCGCGTTGTTGCCAGAACCTCCGACACCCACGACCTTGATGCGCGCCCTGTATTGTTCGCTGTCGTCCGCAAACTCAATCGAAAAACTCATATTTTCCTCACTCGCCGCTTCGCTCTATCTGCCGTATCTTCGAACTCTCAAAACGCGCCTTTGAGCCATCCCATGAGGCCCTTGCCCATCAGTACGGGGGCCGGCTCTGGGGACTCGACCTCGGAGAACTCCGTGTTTTCGCGCTCCCGTGCGTCGTGGAGCTGCTTCGCGCCGTAACGCAGGAGACCCACGCTCGCCGCGTACTGCGGTCCCTGCACAAGCTGGACCAGACCGCGCAGCCCCACAGGGAAACCCATGCGCACGGGCATACCCAGCACCTCTTCGGCGCATTCGACCATGCCCTCCATGAGGTTTGCGCCCCCCGTGAGCACGGCGCCCGCATGGATGCTCTCGAGGAAGCCCGTCTCTTCGAGACGCCTGCGCACCTCGTGGAAGATCTCTTCGCTGCGGGGTTCCACGATATCGCTCAGGAGTCGTCGCGGAACGCGCCGCGGGGCGTGACCACCTACGCCCGGCACCTCCACCTCTTCCTCGTCGGCGATCATGCGTCCGAGCGCGCACCCATAGTTCCGCTTCAGGCGCTCAGCCTCGCCGGTCGGGGTCCGAAGCCCTGCGGCCAGGTCGCTCGTGATGTTGTTGCCGCCAACGGGAACCACACTCGCGTGGGCGATCGAACCGTCCGTGTAGAGAACGATGTCCGTTGTCCCGCCACCGATATCGATCACGACGACGCCGATCTCTTTCTCGTCGTCGCTCAAGACCGCCTCGGCGCTCGCGAGCGGGCTCAGGACGACGTCGAGCACATCGAGCCCCGAGCGCTCAATGCAGCGCACCACGTTTTGCAGACAGGACGAAGCCGCGGTGATCAGGTTGACTCGAGACTGCAGCCGCACGCCGCTCATGCCGATCGGGTCGCGAATGCCATCTTGGTTGTCGACGAGGTACTCGCGGGGCAGGACGTGGAGGATCATGCGGTCGGCGTCGGTCGGAACCGCCCGGGCCGCCTCAAGGACTCGATCAACGTCCGCCCGGGTGACCTCACGACCGGACACGGCGCACATGCCATGGGAGCCGATGGACCGGAGGTGGCTCCCGCTCACCGAGGCGTAGACCGTGTCGATCTCGACGCCGGCGCAGTTCTGCGCCGCCTCGATGGCTTCGCGAATAGCACGCACCGTCCAGTCGATGTTCGTGACGACGCCCTTGCGCAAACCGCGGCAGGGCACGTTCCCTGCGCCCAGAATCGTGATCCCGTCGCTGTCAACCTCACCAACCACGGCGGTGACCTTGGTCGAGCCGAGGTCAAGGCCAACTAGAATCTCGGGGGGAAGAGTGCTCGTGCTCATGGTCTCGGTATCCAGGGGGGCCCGAGGCGCTGTTTGCGGCGCCTTCTGGCCTCACTTCGGTCCCGACGCTGCCATGCTCGCTCCGCGCGGGCCAAGTTTATCGAACTTGTCCCTTTCGCCCGGCGCACCCGCAGAAAACAGCCTTTTTCTGGCTATTGGACGCGAACGACGACCCGTTCCGGGTGCGCTTCGTTATCGAGAAAAATCACTGCCGGGACCGTGCCCTCCGCTCGTGCGTCGAAGATGACGCGCTCGGCGCGGGCCAGCTTGGCTCGGAACGGGGGGAGCCCGAGATGCAGAGTGGTTCCGACACGTCCGACCGTGAGGATGACTTGGCCCGCCGCGTCCCAATGGAGCTCTTCCGCCGGTAGCTCGGCGCCGAGCGGCGAATGTTCGTACTCGTCGAGCAACTCGATCGAGCTCAACAGGCGCTGGATCTCCGCCCCCGGATCCCGTGCCCAGCGAGAAGCATCGATCCCGGAGATGATCGGAAGGTCCTGGCTCTCGCCGGGCGCAGCCACCTTGAAGGGCTCCCCTTCCTCAGAAATGAGAAACATTTGGCCCTCAATGAGGCCCTTAGCGCGCGCCTGACGTTCTTCGATCTGGATGCGAAGACTCCCCGGCAAGCGGCGGGTAATCGTAGCGCTCCTGATCCATGGGTTCTTGAGGAGGTCTTCCTCGGCTCGGGTCGTATCGAGCGCCAAGATGTTCTGGCCAAGTTTCAGCTGAGCCAGCGCGAGAACCTCCTCTTGAGAGAGGCGGCGAACACCACTGACGTTGAGCTCGGTCGCAGCGAAGAGCGGAGTCCTCTTCACGTATTCATGAACCCCGAAGGCGAGCCCCGAGGCCAAAGCGACGGCAACCAGACCGCCGAGCGCCGTCCGAACCATACTTCGAAGCCCCGGCTGCCTCGGCGCGCCTCCCGGCTCGTCGGAGAATCCCGCGGGCGCATCGCTCGGCGCGAGTCGCCTCGTGGATCGATTCTTCGCCTTACGCTGATTGCTCACGGTGGACGTTCGCTCCGAGAGAGGTGATCTTCTTCTCCAGGTCTGGGAGGATACTATTGATGTTTCCGGCCCCGAGGGCAATCACGACGTCACCGGGGCGAGCTTCCAGCGCCAAGAGCTCGACCAGCGCTGCGCGGTCGGGGGCATAACGGACAGCGTGGTGGCCATGCTTGCGAATGGCCTCCGCGAGGGGGCGCCCCTCTGCCCCGGGGATCGGCGCTTCGCCAGCAGGATATACGTCAGTCACGAGGACCACGTCCGCATCGTTGAAGGCGCAGGCAAACTCGTCGAACAAGGCCTGGGTCCGGGAGTAACGATGCGGCTGAAATGCGGTCAGGACCCGGCCCGGATAAGCGCTCCGCGCAGCCTTGAGGGTCGCGCGGATCTCCGCGGGGTGGTGTCCATAGTCGTCGACGAGGGCAATCCCGTTGGGTTCAGCGACAACCGAGAACCGACGTGCGACGCCGTGGAAGGTCTCGAGGGACGACTTCATGACGTCAAGTGGAACCGCGAGCTCATCGCCCACAGCAATGCAAGCAAGCGTATTGAGAACGTTGTGCTCGCCGGGCATCCGAACCGAAAACCGGCCGAGGGGTTCGCCGCGCCGGAAGGCGTCGAAGGATGTCGAGGTGCCTTCGCCACGCAGGTTCCGGGCCGAATAGTCCGCTTGGTGGCTCAGGCCGTACGTCACGTGCCTCCGACCGACTCGCGGCAAGAGTTCCTGCACGTGGGGATGATCCAGGCAGAGCACACCGAGGCCATAAAATGGGACTTTTTCGATGAACTCGACGAAGGCGTCCTTGAGCCTTTCGTGGGTCCCGTAGTGGTCGAGGTGCTCCGGGTCGATGTTCGTGACGACCGCGATCGTCGGGCTCAACCGGAGGAAGGAACCGTCGCTCTCGTCGGCTTCCGCGACAAGCAGATCCCCCTGCCCCAGCTTGGCGTTACTTCCAAAGGAGGCCATGCGACCCCCGACCACCACGGTCGGATCGAGCCCCGCCGAACGAAGCACCGTGGCCACAAGCGAAGTCGTGGTCGTCTTGCCGTGGGAACCGGCGATCGCAACACCATGCTTGAGCCGCATGAGCTCTGCGAGCATCTCCGCCCGGCTGATGACCGGAGTGCCCAGCTCCCTCGCGCGCACGAGCTCGGGGTTATCTCGATCAATCGCCGACGAATAAACCACCACGTCCGCGCCATCGACGTTCGAGGCGCGGTGGCCGAGATCGATCCGGACATCAATGCGCCGAAGCGCCAGGGTGTTCTCGCCTTCGCGCAGGTCCGAGCCGGAGACTTGGAAATCGAGGTTCCGAAGGATCTCGGCGAGACCGCTCATGCCAATCCCGCCGACGCCTACGAAGTGAACGTGCCTGACTCGACCGCGAAACATCAGGGGGCCTCCTTTAGGAGGTTCAGGAAGTCTTCCGCAATGCGGCGCGCCGCATAGGGCCGTCCGTGCTCTCTCGCGCGCGCGGCCATGGACTCGAGCGTCTCAAAAGAGGCCGCAAGGCGGTTCAGCTCGGCCTCGAGCCAAGCTCCGAGTTCGGCCCCTCGGGGCTGGCAGAGCGCCGCTCCCTTCCGCTCGAGCTCGAGGGCGTTGTGACGTTGGTGGTCTCCGCTCGCGTGGGGGTAAGGGACGAGCAAGCTCGGGCGTCCTACCGCGAGGATCTCACTCACCGCTGACGCACCGGAGCGGCTCACGACGAGGTGCGCCTCGGTGAGCGCCGCCTGCATGCCCTGCAGGAAAGGAACCACCTGCACCTCGAGCGAAGGTTTGTCGCGGGTCAGCTCTTCGTAGAGCGCACGCACCTCCGCCTCGCGGGCCGCGCCAGTTTGGTGAACGACCCGAAGCGGCGCCGCCACACGAGCGAGGGCGCGCGGGACTTTCTCATTGAGGCTCTGAGCGCCTTGGGAGCCCCCGAGCACCAAGACGCGGAGCGGACTCGAAAGCGAGAGCGGCGTTGGACCAAAACCCGCGCGAATCGGCACGCCGAGCTGGCGGATTTTCGCAGGAGAAAAGTGAATCTCCGCCTCCTCAAAGCCCAAGTACACTCGATCGACGAGTGGCGCGATCAGGAGGTTTGCGAGGCCAGGAACACTGTTTGGCTCAATGAGCGCAAGCGGCAGCCCCATCATCGACGCTGCTAGAGAGACGGGCCCCGCCGCGTATCCCCCGACCGAAAGCACACCTGACGCCTGACGGCGGGTGAGCAGCGCCCGGGACGCAGGCAGAAGCTCCGCCGCCCGCAAAGCACCCCGCAAAGCTCCGCCAATACCGGCGCCGCGCATGGGCAGCACCGGCAGGAGTTCGAGCTCATAGCCCCGCTCGGGGACGATGCGCGTCTCCATGCCCCGACTCGTCCCAACGAACAGCAGCTCGAGATCCGGTCGCAGTTCGCGGAGAGCTTCAGCGACGGAAAGGAGCGGAAAAACGTGTCCTCCGGTCCCCCCTCCAGCCAAAATCAGCGAGCTCACAAAGACAGTCCTCCGGCTCGTTCCAGGGGACTGGAGCCGAACTCGGAGCCTTGGAAGAGTGCGTCCGTCGCCTCCGCCGGGAAGGATGTGTAGGGAGCCGAGGACACAGGTGCTCGCGGCCGAGACACGTTGAGCAAGATCCCCATGGCGGCAGCGTTCACGAGCAGAGAGGAGCCGCCGTACGAGATGAACGGGAGCGTCAGTCCCTTCGTCGGCAGGATCGACATCGACACCGCCAGATTCACCAGCGCCTGGACCCCGAAGAACATCGAGAGGCCAAAGGCGACATGCGATCCGTACTCGTCCTCTGCGGAGAGCGCGATCCGAATTCCCCGTCCCACAAGCCACAAGTAAGCGAGGGCGAGGAGGAGGATCCCAAAGAAGCCGAGCTCTTCACCAATGATCGCCGAGATGAAGTCCGTGTGCGACTCCGGCAGATAAAGAACCTGGAGGCCGCGACCGAGACCCTGCCCGAACCATTGCCCCGAGCCGAAGCTCACAGCCGCCTGAAATGGCTGGTAGGCAAGGTCTTGGCGGTGGTCGGTCATGTTCAGCCAAGCCACGACACGCTCCCAGCGATATGCGGTGAAGCGAACCGCCCACAAGGCTACCAGTGCCACCGCGGCAAGAGCTCCCATCAGGTACGAGACGCGCGCTCCGGCCACGAACAACATCGCAAACGTGAGGAACAGGAGCACGGCTGCGCTCCCGAAGTCCGGCTGCTTGAGACAGATGACGGTCAACAGTCCGAGCACGAGAAAATGGGGAACGAGGCCGATGGAAAAGCTCTTGACGCGTTCGCCCTTTTTTTCGAGCGAGTAGGCGAGCCAAAGCACAAGCGCCACTTTCGCCATTTCCGAGGGCTGAACGTGGATGGGGCCGACCTTGAGCCAGCGCGCAGCTCCACCGCCCGAATGACCGAAGCCGAGCACGCTCAGCATCATGAGCAGCACCACGACGAACAGGGTCGGGTAGGTCAAGAGGCGAACCTTGTGGTAGTCGAACTTCGAGACGCCGTAGAGGACAAGCAGGGCAACCAGAGAGAAGGCCCCCTGCCTCTTCAGGAAGTGGTGCGGGTCGCCGAAGTCGGAGGTCGCCTCGATGACGCCCGCGCTCTCGACCATCACGACGCCGAAGGCCATCAGGGCCACCACGATCGCGCCGAGAACGGGGTCGATGGCGCCCGTCCTTGGACCTTTGGAGAAAAGAGCTTTGAAATACGCTGTCACGGTCTCTCGCTCGGTGAAGGGCGGGAAAGAGCCCTCACAGCTTCAGTAAACCGTTCTCCGCGTTCTGAATAGTTTTTGAACATGTCGAGGCTCGAGCAGGCCGGGCTGAGCAGCACGGCGTCCCCCGGGCGAGCCAGCTCAAAAGCCAGAAGGACCGCGTCTTTCATGCTGCGCGCGCGCTCGAATGGGAAAGCCGACCCGATGGCTGCTTCGATCCGCTCGGCGGCCTCTCCCAGGGTGACGACTGCCCGCGCCTTCTCCTTGAGGACCGCGACCAGCTCCGCGTAACTCCCGTGCTTGTCGCGCCCGCCCAAAATGGCGACGGCCTTCTCTTCGGTCAGCCCCGCGAGGGCCGTCACCGCCGCGCCCACATTGGTCGCCTTGGAGTCGTCGTAGAAAGTCACGCCCCGGTGTCTCCCCGCAAGTGCCATGCGGTGCCGGAGCGGGATGAACCGTCTGAGCCCCTCCTGGATCGCGTCCCGGGACAAGCCGAGAGCTCGCGCCGCGGCGATCGCGGCAGCAGCGTTCTGGTGGTTGTGTTTTCCGTGAAGGTCAGCCTCCTCGAGAGAGAACGCTTCGTGGGTCCTGTCCTCACGCACGAGCGCTGCGCCCCCCGCATAGAGGACTTCATAGGCTCCCCCCTTGCCGATGGCGCGGAGCTCCCCTTTGCCGCGACGCGCCTGCGCGAGGCACATCGGATCGTCGATCGGCGCGATGGCGATATCCCCGACGCGCTGCCGCTCGAAGCAGTTGCCCTTGGCGTAGGCGTAAGCTTCAAAGCTCGGATAGCGGTCGAGGTGATCTTCGGTGATGTTGAGCAAGACCGCCACCTTGGGACGAAAGGAGTGGAGCCGCTCCATCTGGAAGCTCGAGACCTCCAAGACAGCGATCTCAGGAGACTGCTCGGGCGCGTTGCACGCCGGCTCCCCGAGGTTCCCTCCGACAAAGGCACGGATCCCAGCCGCATCGAGCAAGTTGCCGAGCAAGGTCGTGGTCGTGCTCTTTCCATTCGTGCCGCCGATGGCGACGATCGGCGCGTTCAGGAAGCGGGCCGCGAGCTCCACCTCTCCGATGACCAGCGCGCCCGCCCGCGCCGCCTCATCGAGGGCGGGAAACGGTGGGACGCCGGGGGAGACGACGATCAGATCGGCCCCCTGAAAATCGACCCCTTCATGGCCGCCGAGCACGAGCTCGACTCCGAGCTTCTCGAGCCCAACGCCCAGGCCTTCCCCCTGCCCCGCGTCTGTCCCGAGCACCTTCGCCCCTTGGGCGACAAGCAGTCGAGCCGCGGAGGTTCCGCTCTTGCCGAGGCCGACGACAATGGCCTTCTTGCCTGCAACTTGGAACGTCATCAGCGGACCTTGAGAGACGAAAGCGCGATCAGCGCGAGCAAGATCGAAATAATCCAAAAACGGACGATGATGCGAGGTTCAGGCCAGCCCTTCTTCTCGAAGTGGTGATGGATCGGGGCCATCAAGAACACTCTCCGCCCGAAGAGCTTGAAGGAGACGACCTGGGTGATGACGCTGAGGGTTTCGATCACAAAAATGCCCCCAAGTATGACGCTCAAGAGCTCCGTCTTCGTCAGGATCGCCATCATCCCGAGCCCGCCGCCGAGGGCGAGCGAACCGACGTCCCCCATGAAGACCTGGGCCGGGTACGTATTGTACCACAAGAACCCGATGCCCGAGCCGATCACTGCGCTCGCGAACACGCTGAGCTCCGCCATGTCCTTCAGACCCGCAATGTCGAGGTAAGCCGCGAGCGGCTGACCGAAGAGCACCGAACCAGCCACGTACGCCCAAACGCCATAAGCCGCCGCGTTGATCATCACAGGACCGATGGCGAGACCATCAAGACCGTCGGTGAGGTTCACCGCGTTCGACATGCCGACGAGTACAAAGAGCGCAAACGGCAGGTAAACCCACGCCGGCAGCGAGATCGGATGTTTGTCAAAAGCGACGAACGGCACCGCCAGCCGATAACGAATCTCTACCCAGTCCAGAGGCTGCTCGGGGCCAAAGAAGAGATACCCGAGAACCAAGCCGCCGATCAGCACCTGCCCGAGGATCTTGTAGCGTCCCGGCAAGCCCCGTGAGCTCTTGCCTGTGATCTTCAGGCGATCGTCAAGGTAACCGATGATCCCGTATCCCGCGGTGACCCCCGCGGTGGCGAGCACGAAGCGATTCGTCATGTCCGCCCAGAGGAGCGTCGGCAACAGACAGCTGAGCAGGATGAGAGCGCCTCCCATCGTGGGGGTGCCCGCCTTGCTGAAATGGCTCTCAGGGCCGTCCTTCCGGATCACCTGTTTGATCTGCTTGCCCTGCAAGGTCCGGATAAACCAAGGCGCGAGCATAAAGCTCAAGATCATGGCGGTGATGACGGCCATGATCGCGCGAAACGGTGTGTACCTCAGTACGTTCAGCGCGCCCCACCCGAATTTCTGGCTGAGTGGATAGAGAAGTTGGTAAATCATGGGTGGTTGCTTCTTCGCTCCGAGTCCTCAAGGAGTACTCGCTCGAGCGCGACGCCCCTGGATCCTTTCAGGAGCACGAGGTCGGAAGGGGTCAAACTGCCGCGGAGGGCGTCCCGAGCTTCTTCGGCGGTCTCGAAGAACTCGGCCGACATTCCGGCCGCGCGGGCTCGAGCTGCGGCGAGGCGCATGTCACCTGCCACAAAAAGGAGTCGATAGGGCTCGGCTTGGGCCGCAAGGCTCCCGAGCTTCTCGTGCTCCAGGGGACTCTGTTCACCGAGCTCACGCATCTCTCCAAGCACCAAGGTGAGCCGCCGGCCCGCGGCGCGCGCAAGCTCCCGCGCCGATTCGATGCCCGCAGCCATGCTGGCGGGGTTCGCATTGTAGCTATCGTCCAAGACGAGCGCGCCCGACGCGTGAGTGCCGAGGCTCGAGCGACCCGCTTCACCCGCATCGAAGACGGCCTTTTGGATCGCCTCTTCATCGATGCCTTCCGGGTGCATCGCGGAGAGGAGGGCGAGTCCCGCCGCGACAGCCAGCGCCCCCGGTCGACCCATAAGCCGCGTTCGACAGCGCACCTTTCGCCCCAAGACGTCCAGCAAAAGGTCCATGCGCAGATCCGAGGCGACACGGCGCTCGAGCACCCGCACCTCTGCGCTCTTGTGTTCCCCGTAGCCGATCTTCTGGGCCGCATCGAAACGGCGAAGGGCCGCGCGCAGCCGTTCATCGTCGGCGTTTCCGATCAGCGTCCCTCCCCGAGCGCTCACCGCCTCATACAGAGCAAGCTCCTCGCGGGCCACCCCTTCGATGTCTCCGAGACCGCTGGTGTGTTCGAGATCGATCAGCGTCAAGAGAGCCACCTCGGGCTCGACGATCCGCGCGAGCTCACGGACCTCGCCCTGTTGATTCGTGCCCAGCTCGATCACCGAGAGCTCATGGCTCTCCCCGAGCGTGAGCAGCGTCATCGGGACCCCGATCCTGTTGTTCAGGTTGCCCGGGGTCGCGTGGACGCGCCCCGGGCGCGCGGCGTCGAGCAGCGCCCGGCACACGCTCTTGGTCGTCGTCTTGCCCGCCGAGCCACCAATGGCGGCAACTCGGCCGCGAAACCGCCGCCGGTGCAGGCGCCCGAGGTCTCCGAGGCCCACGAGGGTATCGGCCGCCGCGAGCACCGCCACGTCCGGGGGAAGCTCAAGAGAAGGAAGCCGGCTCTCCTCAGCGAGCACCGCTCGCGCCCCCGCCGAGGCCGCTTGGCTCAAGAACGCATGCCCATCGAAACGTTCCCCCGCGAGCGCCACAAACAGCGCCCCCCGCGGCACGTTGCGACTGTCGCTGGTCACCCCCGAGACACCGTCAAACCCCGGGGGAAACCTGACCACCGAAAACAGCGAACGCAACTCAGCCACAGAGAAGCGGGCCTGATTCGGGGGGATGGGGGTCGCCACGGCTCACGTCCCTTTGCCAGGCGACCCCCGCCGACGCAAGACAAGGGCCTGTCGTGCTTGTTCTGCGTCGTCAAATGGGAACGTCCGGTCGCCGATGATCTGGTAGGTCTCGTGCCCTTTGCCGGCGATCAGCACTGTCGTGCCCGGCTCTGCCGATCCGATGGCCTCGAAAATAGCCTCGCGGCGGTCCAAGAGGATCCGGTAGGGCCGGCCCTCAATGCCAGAGGCAACCTCCTCAGCAATGGCCGCGGGAGATTCACTGCGAGCGTTGTCGGTCGTGATGATGACCTCGTCCGCAAAAGCAGCGGCCGCCCGTCCCATGAGCGGACGCTTCCCTCGATCGCGATCGCCACCGCACCCGAAGACGCAGGTGATCCGCGCGGGGCCTGTTGCGCGCAGAGCCCAGAGCGCCCCTTCGAGGGCCGCGGGAGAGTGTGCATAGTCCACGATCACGGCGATGTCGTCGTTCGCCTCGCTCACCCGCTCGAGACGCCCGGGCGCGGCCGTCGCCTTCGAGAGCTCGGCTGCGGCGAGGTCGACGTCGAACCCCGCGGCGGTGAGGAGACCGAGGGCAGCCAAGAGGTTCTCGAGGTTGTGGGGTCCGACCAGTTGGGACTCGAGGGTAAAACGGCGGCCAAGCACGTTGAGATGTGCTCGGAGACCATCGGCCCGGTACTGAGCGTCTTCGGCGCGAATCTCCGCTTCCGGGTCGCCCTGCCGCGAGAAGCGCGCGAGCTTCCTCCCCGGAGCCGCGCTCCTGATGCGCTCAGCCAGCTTTTTCCCGACGTCGTCGTCGATGTTCACGATCGAGAGCTCCGGCGCGTAGTCGAAGAACAGCTTTGCCTTGGCGGCGCCGTAGCTGTCCATGTCGCCGTGATAATCGAGATGATCCTGAGAAAGGTTCGTAAAGGCGGCCCCCGCGAGCCGGACGCCTGCGATCCGTGCCTGCGCGAGCGCGTGGCTCGAGACCTCCATCACACAAAAGCGAGCGCCTCGGGCTCGCGCCGTAGCGAGCAGACGCGCGAGATCGACAGCACCTGGCGTCGTCAGCGTGTCCTCGATGCGCTCCCCGTCGATAAAAAAGCCGAGCGTTCCGAGGCGCGCAACGCTCAATCCGAGCCCGCGGAGCGCCTGTTCCACGAGGCTCGCCGTCGTGGTCTTGCCGTTGGTCCCGGTCACCGCCAGCACCGTGAGCCGCTCACTCGGATCACCCCAGAATTTCTGAGCCAAGAGGCCGAGAGCCAACGGGACGCTGTCGACCTCGATCCGAGGCGCTTCAAGGTTGGCGTCGTGCTCGGTGATGACGAGACTCGCCCCCTTGTCGAGCGCGTCCTGCACGAACTTCTGCCCCTCGTGATGGGTGCCGCGGCGGGCGACAAAGACCGAACCCGGACGCACCTTACGAGAGTCGTCGGTGACATCGCTGAGGACGCCGTCATGGTCACCCACAAGCCGCGGCCGGAGTCCAGCGAGCGCCGATATCAGCTCAGGGACACGAAACGCCAGGGGTTCGACGGTCATCGCTCTTAGGTCCTCGGTCGAAAGATGAGCTCCACTTGTGCGCCTTTGTCGAGCACGGCACCGGGTCCCGGCCTCTGCTCCACGATCAATCCCGATCCGGAGACCTGGGCCAATAGGCCGAGCTCCGAGAGCTCCCGGATCGCTGAGCGCATCGCGACGCCCGTCAAATCAGGCACGCGCACCTGGCCCGGCTTCGGACGCTTCTCCGTCTCAACATCTTGAACAACGGGGCGCTCTCCACGAGCTTCGGCGAGCAGAGCGCTGATCGCCCGCGCCGGATCGGCCTCGCTCGCCAGAGTCTTCAAAGGGACCTTCTTGCCCCGCTCACTCGGGGCGCCAATCAGCGCCATGTGAGCTCGCGCTACCTCGCGGAATACGGGAGCCGCGACGTTACCGCCCGCGTGATCCGCGCGCGGAGAATCGAGGGTCACGGCGATGACAATGCGGGGCTTGTCGGCGGGAACAAAGCCCACGAAGGACGCAACGTAGTCGTCCAGCGAGTAGCGTCCCGTGCGCGGGTCCGCCTTCTGCGCAGTGGCGGTCTTACCCGCGACGAGATAGCCGGGTAGAGCCGCCTCGGTCCCGGTTCCGCCGTCTTCGGTGACGGCGACGAGCATCTCCGCGACCTGACGCGCCACACCTCGACTCACCACCCGTCGCCGTACGCGCGTCGATGCCTCTCGCACAAGCTCACCGGTCGCTGTTTCGACGCGCGCCACGAGGAGCGGCTCCAGCAAGTTCCCGCCGTTGGCCAGCGCCGCAGTCGCCATCGCCAGCTGAAGGTTGGTGACGGAGATCCCCTGACCGAAGGCGGCCGAAGCCGTCTCCACTTGGACCCAGCCGCGCCCGAAGGGCCGCAGCGTTCCCGCTTGTTCACCGGTCACAGGCAGCCCCGTCTTCTCGCCAAAGCCGAAGCGCCTGAGTGCATCGAAGAGCCCGTCAGGGCCGAGCGAGAGGCCAACCTTGGCCGCGCAGATGTTCGAGGACTGCGCCAAAACCTGGGACACCGGAAGCCACTCGGCGGGATGAGTGTCGCGGATCGTGACGTTGTCGATCCGCATGAATCCCTTCTCACAATAGAGCTGCTCGGTCGGCTTGAGCAGGTTCTTCTCGAGCGCCGCCGCGACGGTGAACATCTTCATCGTCGAACCGGGCTCGAAGACGTCGGACACCGCCCGATTCTTCCGCTGTTCGGGGTCGCTCTCGCGGTAGTCGTTCACGTTGTACCCGGGAGCATTCGCCATCGCGAGAACCTCACCCGTGTGCGGATCGACCGCGACCACCGAGCCGTGAGCCGCTTCAAAGGTTCTTACTGCGTGCTTGAGCTGACGTTCAGCTTCGTACTGAAGAGCCTGATCGATGGTGAGATAGACGTTATGGCCGGCGAAGGCGCGCGGGTCGTCTGTCCCCCGATCGAAAATCAACTTGCCCGCGCGATCACGAAGGCCGCGGAGCTCTTCTGCGTGCCCCTCCAGCTCGCTGTTCAAGGCGAGCTCTACGCCATCCCGCCCCTCTCCGTCGGGAGACACGAAGCCGAGCAGCGACGAACCAAGCTCGCGGCGCGGATACGAGCGAGCTGGCTCGCCCTCGATCACAAGTCCCCGGATTTTCGGGCCGTTCTTGCCAGAAGCGAGCGCCCGGATCGCCTCGACCTCTTCTTGGCTGACGTGGCGCTTGAGCCAGGTCCAGCGACGACGCGCCAGGATCTTTTTCTCCACCGCTCGCTCATCGAGCGACAGCGCCTCGGCGATCGGTTTCGCCATCTCGCGGGCAACGCGAGGGATGTCTTCGGGCGCGACCGCTCGCAGGAGCTCGACGGCGTCCAACGTCGCCGTCGGAACCTCAACGCTCACCGCCAGAGCGCTGCCGTTGCGATCGTAGATCGTGCCGCGCTTGGGTCGTATGCGAAGTCGACGCTCCCTCTGCTTTTCAGCAATTTCGCGCCACGAAGGCCCGTCTTCGACCATCAGCCGGTACGCCGACGAGATCACGAGCCCCAAGGCAAACGTCAGCGCGGCGCACAGCACCGCGAGGCGAAACCTGAGCCACTTTCCCTCTGCGGTGCGGAACCGGTTCACGGTGCCCCCTCAGTCCTCGACGCGACTGCGTCTTTGCCCGGAGCCATACGGATCCGACGAACACGCTCCGGCTCTGGATGGCTCATGCCGAACAAGGTCCGAGCGATGAGCTCGACACGCTCGGGATTTTCATGGGCCGAGAGTTCGAGTGAAAGCACCCGCTCGGCCTCCCGGAGTCGCGATAGCTCCTGGTGACGTCGGCCGAGCTCATAGCCAAGCTCGACCGTGCGAACGCGCATCGCGAGGTAAAACAAGAACATGAGGGCCGTAGCGAGAGCCGCCAGCGTCCAGACGAACAAGAACGCGTTGTCCCTTCGATCGTCGTAGCGGGCCATCAGTAGCTCCCTGAGTCCTCTTCTTCCGCATCAAACTCGAGGCTCGCGTCAAACTCCTCGGGCGCTCCTCGTCGGAAGGCCGCGCGCAGCTTCGCGCTCCGGCTGCGGGGGTTCTCCGCCTGCTCTTCGAGGGTCGCGACGATCGGCTTCTTGGTGAGCCGCTGCCAGGCTCCTTTGTCCAGAAAGGCGCGCTTGACGAGCCGGTCTTCCAGCGAATGGAAGCTGATGAACGCCGCGACTCCGCCGGGGCTCACCACGTCGGCGCATTGTTTGAGAAGGAGGGTCAGCTCTTCGAGCTCACGATTCACCGCGAGCCGGAGCGCCTGGAATGTGCGCGTGGCCGGATCGATACCGCCCACTCGTCGAGGTCCGACGGCGCGGACGATGGCGCGGCGGAGATCGAACGTCGTCTCGAGCTCGCCGGCGTCGAGCGCCTGCTTGATGCAGCGAGCGACACGACGGGAGCGCCGCTCTTCCCCGAGGTGATAGATGACGTCTGCGAGCTCATCCTGGGTCAGCCGGACCAGCAAGTCCGCGGCGGTCTCCCCTTCCGTCGGATCCATTCGCATGTCGAGAGGCCCCTCGCGACGGAAGCTCATGCCCCGCGCCGCCTGATCGAGCTGAGGAGAACTCACGCCAAGATCAGCGAGCAAGCCATCGACATGCTCGACTCCCAGGCGTGCCAGCTGCTCGCTGAGCTCAGAGAACCGCGACTGCACAAACGTGATGCGCGACTGGAAGCGTTCCAGCCGACCTCGGGCATAGATGATCGCCGAGGGGTCTCGGTCGAACGCGATCACCCGCGCGCCTGGCGCGCGTTCAAGGATCGCTTCGGTATGGCCGCCCGCGCCCAAGGTCAGGTCGACATAGACGCCGCCATTTTTGGGTGACAGCGCGTCGACGGCCTCGCGCTTGAGGACCGTTAGATGATGAAACTCGGGCGGTGTCTCGTAGGCAGGCATACTCATATCTTGAACTGCTCCAAAATGGCCTTCTTGAAATCGGACTCTTGCTCGGGCGTCATCGCGAGCGCTCGCTCCCATTCACAGGGAGCCCAAAGTTCGATGTGCCGGCCCATCCCGACCCAGAGCACCTCGCGCTCGAATCCCCCGAGCTCCCGGAGCTGCTGCGGGACGAGCAAGCGCCCCGTGGCGTCGAGCTCACACTCGACCGCGGCCGACAGATAGCGGCGACGAAATTGAACGATGTGCGGGTCCATGAGCGGATACTCACTGACCTTGGCCTCGAGCTCCTCGAAATGAGAAGAAGGATGAAGATGGAGGCAGCGGTCGAAGAGCGCACGCGTCACATAGAACGGAGCCGTCCCGAGCGGGTCTTTGATCTCACCTTTCAGTTCGCGAAAGCGCGCGGGCACATGGACTCGACCTTTCGAGTCGAGCGAGTGCCGAAACTGTCCGCGGAAGAGGGTCATCGAGCGCCACCGATAGGTCTGGATCCACTTTGATCCACTTTGACCCACCAGGGCCAAACTAAACGGAAGGTCGGGAAGCCGTCAACGAGAACGCGCGTCCAGAAAGCGGTAAATTTCGGTGGTTTTCTATCTCACCTGAACGAATGCGCCCCTCCCGGGCGGCCGGGGCTCCCTGGCGTCTTGGCACCGTTCAGCTCGCCGAGGAGACCTCGTCACGCCGGTGCGGCGCTGGTGCGCCCTCCCCCGAGGCGGCTCGGGCCGCGCCCCCCTCACAAGGCCCGGCACGAAGCGCTGATGGCCTCAGGCCCCCCGCGCCAGAGCGCCCGGGGAAACTCAGCTTCCCGATCGGGCAGCCCAGAGATGCCCCTGCGCGACTCCCAGAGCGACGGAGACCGCGAGCTCCGCCCGAAGCACGAAGGGACCTAAACTACAAAGGACAAAGTTTTCCTCACGGAGCCGGGCCACCTCGCTCGGACTCAACCCTCCCTCGGGCCCGATGAGGACCGAAAGGCTCTGGCCCTTTTGTTCCCGGAGCGCCGTCAGCAGGGGAACCGAGTCCTCTCCCGGCACGCAGGCGAGTCTGAGCCCAGGAGCGCTCGCAAGAGCTTGCTCGAAAGGGATCGGCCCGATGACCTCGGGGAGCGTTCCGCGGCCCGACTGACGCGCAGTCTCGATCATCACTCTTTCATAACGCTCGAGCTCCCGTGAACCCGTCGGCGATTGAACGCGCTCAGAGAGCACAAGCACCACCCGCTCGATCCCGAGAGCTACCGCGTCCCGCAGCGCTTGCTCCGGCTTGTCTCCCTTGGCTACACAGACCAAGAGTGTGATCGGTTGGGCCTCATCGTCGGCCCGAAGGACTGCGGCAATCTCGACGGACAGGGTGGCTCTTTTTCCCTTGGGCAGCTCTTCGACCCGGGCGCGAGCGAACTCGCCTCGTTTCGGATCGAAGAGCTCCAGCACATCGCCCACGGCGACTCGGTGCACGCGGAGGGCATAATGAGAGGCCTCCGCGTCGAGCTCATAGTGGCCCGCACGGAGTCCGCTTACAGGGACACGAAGTACCCGCGCTCGCTCGCCAACGGATCCGGGCGCCTCCTCTTGCACTTCGTCACCGGCGCCTTCGTCACTCTGCCCGCGGACCATAACCGACGTAGCGAGCAGCAGCCTTCACACTCACAATGCAATCCATCCTGCTCGCGGGGGGCGGCGGAGATTGATTGTCCGACAGCACCAGCGCAGTCAGGCGGCCTCCATATACACAAGCCGTGTCGAGCCCCGTCGCGTGGGTCTCGAGCTGAAGACCAGCTTGGGCGTTGTGCCCGAAGACGATGTGGGGCAACTCCGCGTAGGACTTCGCCCAGCTCACTTCGGAGTAGCGGTCGCTCGGCGCCCCTCGCCCAGTCAGGGAGCGGATATGAAGCAGGGTCCAAGCTTGCTGCTCCTCGAAGGGAACCCCAGGGGCAACCCCCGCATGGACCACTCGTACATTGTGAGAGGGAAATTCCAAACTGAGCGGCATAGCCTCGAGCTGGGCCCACTCCTCGTCGTCCAGCTCGCGAAGCAGAGCCTCGTGTGAGCTACCGAGACGGGGGCCACGCTCGCCTTTTTTCCGCGCTTGATGAGCGAGGAGCAGGCGATGTTCATGGTTTCCCCGCACCGCGAGCGCCGAGACCTCCCGGGCTATCCGCAAAACCCCGCGGGTATCTGGGCCACGAGCGACCAAATCGCCGACAAAGACCACCTGATCGCCCTCGGTGGGTCCTATTTCGCCCAAGAGGCTGCCGAGCTCATGGGCGCAGCCGTGCACGTCGCCGATCCAGATCGTCCGAACCACGGGACGAAGCTAACCCCGAGCCAAGACCTGATGCCAGATCTTGCCGAGGGAAGGTCAGAGGATTACCGTCGCACAAGAAGTCGGGCCGATGGGCCCCTCCCTCCGAACGCGGGGGAAAGTTCAGGAGATACGAATGAGAAAGACCAGGTTGTTCCCTCAGTCATTGGCCCTCGTGGGCATCGCCTTGAGCCTCGTCGCCTGCGGTCGCGACGAAGTCAAATACGAGCCCGTCAAGCCCGTGACGGGGGTGAGCGTCTCTCTCCCCTCCGTTCCTTCGATTCCGGACAAGCCGATCAAGGACGGTGATGCGTACACGGTCTGGGGCGCGAGCTACTCCCTCAGAAACCGCGTGCACACCAAAGAGGTCGCCGATACCAAGATCACGCTCGTCGGTTACATCGTCAAAACCAACCTCGAGGACGCCCCCGCCTGCGCCGTACACAAAGCAGGCAAGGCCGATCCGGAAGGCTGTCGCGCTCCGATCCCCACATTCTGGGTTGGTGAGACGAAAGATGCTGACCTGAAGGACTCCATCAAGGTCATGGGCTTCGCGTCGAACTACGCGCAGATCTACGACGCCATCAAGGAGTTCGATTCCGGCAAGAAGAAGGAGCCGGGCGAGACCGAGTACCACGATCAGGTCTGGGGCGTTCCGATCCCGAACCCGCTCCCCGCGAAGGGCGCGAAGGTGAAGGTGACTGGAACCTACAGCGTGAACTTCACGATGTCCTCGGGCGGCCAGGAAGCCGATCCGATCATGGGCATCCTCACCTACGGGGGCATCGAGTATCTCGAGAAGGCTCCCGAACTCGCCACCCTCCCGGGTGTGAAGCGTAAGCCTCCGAAAGACTGATACCGAATAGGGTCATTCTTTCTGATTGCCGCTCGTGGCAGGAAAAATCCCTTCTCCGAAAGCCCGGACCGCGGTCCGGGCTTTCCTTTTCGTAGCAGAGCTCACGCTGTTGCTCCCGCTCTCGCTTGCGTGCCATCAGATCCCTGAAGGACGCACAGCGATCGAGAGTGTCACCATCAGCGGCACCTCAGGGCGAGAAGAGAAGGAGATCCGAGATGGCATCGCGACCCGCGAGCCGGCGCGCCTGCTCGGCGTGCTCCCGACTGGATTCGTCTACGACTATGAGCTGTTTGATGAAGCGACGCTGGAGCGCGATCTCGCACGCGTCGAGCGCCAGCTGCGGAGGCGCGGCTACTACGAAGCAAAAGTCCGCGCCGCGCGCGTGATTGTCGAAGGGGAAGACAGGGTCAAAGTCGAGATCGAGGTCGACAAGGGACCGCTCGTCCTGGTTCGAAAAGTAGAGACCAATGGCCTCTCGGGCCTACCCTTTGATGCGGCTTCACGGGCCCTCGAAGTGAACCCACTTCGCGCTGGCGATCCCTTCGACGAAGACGTTTACGAGGAGGCCGAGTCGGATGTCTCCAACGCGCTCGCTGATTACGGCTACGCCTATGTGAGGACCCAAGGCACAGCCAAGGTCGATCTCGCAGAGCACGCGGCGATCGTCACGCTGACTGTGAGCCCCGGACCCCGAGCAGTCTATGGCGACATCAAGATCGAAGGTCTAGAGGAGCTGCCCGAGGGACCGATCCGGAGAACCCTCGGACTCCGCCCTGGTGCGCGCTACTCACGGAAAGATCTCGAGCAGGCGCGCGCAGCTCTCTTTGACCTCGGTGTCTTCTCGAAGGTCGAGGTCATCCCGGATCTGAAGGATCCGAGCGTGACAGAGATCCCGATCTCCGTCCGTGTCACCGAGGCACCCCAGCGCAGCGTCACGGCGGGCGTGGGCGCGACGCTCGACGTGCTGCGCCTCGGCGTCAATGGTCGCCTTGGCTGGACCCATAGAAACTTCCTCGGTGGCTTGCGAGAACTCAGCGTCTCGACTCGGCCCGGCTTGACCTTCTTCCCGACTCGAATCACGAACTGGGAAGATTGGAACGCTCCGACCGCTATTTTCGCGGAGAACGCGCTCCTCATCAGCCTCGAGCAGCCGTCGTTCCTCGAAGGGCGAACGCGAGGGTTTGTCGACGTCGGCTACAACGTCTATCCCCTGCTCTATCCACTCGCCGATAGCAGCTCACCCGAGAGTGAGCGCGTCATTGGCTACAACGAGCTCACCTTTTCGCTCGGCGTGCGCCGCACGTTCTTCAGTCGCCTGATGCCGACGTCCTTATCCATGAACTGGCGGTCCAACTTCCCGTTCACCTACCAGGGATACCTCTCCGATATCTGTGACTCCGACGACCCCGGAGACCACTGCGGCCTCGACGACGTCTTGGTGGCGTACCCCGAACTACTCACCGATTTCGATCTTCGAGACGACCCGATCTCACCGACCAAGGGGCTCTTTCTCTCCAATAGCCTTCAAGTCGCGATCCCGGCTCTCGGCGGTCAGCTGGAGGACATCCGGATCCGCCCTGAAGCACGCTTTTTCGTGCCGCTCGACTACGGACGGCGCCTGATCTTGGCGTCGCGGGCGACCGTCGGCTTTGTCTTCCCCCAGAACTACGGGACCGCCCTGCAGGGCGCGGTCGCCGATCCCACGAGCGTCGACGTCGTGCGCGACCAGCATCGTCTGCTCTTTCGCGCCTTCTATTCTGGCGGCCCCCAGTCCAATCGCGGCTACCCCTATCAACGCATCGGTCCCCAAGGGCCCATCGGATTTCTATTGCCCGAAAACCAACGGTGCACAGGTGCTCTCGACGCCCAACCCACAGAGTGTCTCCGTCCGCTCGGCGGCTTCAGCTTATGGGAGGCCTCCGTCGAGCTCCGCTACCGGATCGCTGGTCCCTGGGGAGCTGTGCTCTTCGTCGATGCGTCCAACGTCACAGAGGAGCTCTTCACCTTCGACTTCATGGCCCCCCACATCTCAGTCGGACCCGGACTTCGTTACCAATCTCCGGTCGGCCCCATCCGCGTCGATTTGGGTATGCGCGTCCCCGGTCTGCAGAGGCTCGGCGACACTGATAGTGATTTCCCCGATATCTCGGAGATCGCCCCTTACAACAGCCAGAACTGGTACGACGGACTCGTCCTGCACGTGCTGATCGGCGAGGCCTATTGAAGCCCCCAAAAACCGCGGGCGCTCTCGGCGCCGCTCGGCCACCGAGCTTGGCCCCCTGCTCCCCCCGAGTCCTCATGTGCCCAGAGCTCCCGGTTCCTGGGTGCGCCGAGCTCGATAGCGAAATCTCGACACTCTTGGCAAAGTAAGACCATGAGCGCTGCCGAGCCCAAGCCTCCGCGGCGGCGACGAAGGATCATCTCCGGGATCGCCCTCTCGCTCTTTGGCACGCTCGTCTTTGTCCTCGGGACGGCCCTCGCGACAGTCCTGCACCTCGGGCTCCCCGTCGCTCGCGAGGCCGAGCGCGGCCTCGTCGTGGCGGTTCTGAACAGCACCTTCCACGGAACCTTCGCCATCAAGAGCCTCTCGCGCCTCGACGCTTTTGGTCTCGCGGCAGAAGAGATCGAAATCGTCGACCCCGAAGGACGCACTGTCATCGCTGCCGAACGCCTCACGGTCGACTTTGATCTGCTCGGCGCGACGATCCGCGCGCTCCGATTCTTCGAGAAGCTCAGCATTGTGGTCGACGCTGTGCGCATCGACGGCGGCAAGGTTCACCTCTTCCCCGCCAAGGGCGCCGACGAAGAGCCCATCCCATCGATCGTCGATGCTTTCGAGCCACGGAGCACAAGCACCGAGACGACGGATGAGTCCGGTCGCAGCGTGCGCGTGTGGTTTCCGAATATCCGCCTGCTTCGCGTCACCGGCAGCTCCGAGCTCGCGAGCGTACCCGGAGGGTCTTTTGAGGTCCCCAGAGCAGAGGGCAGACTCCTCGTCACCGACGTCGGCGTAGCGATCGATGTACTCGAGATGCAGGGGGAGATTCGAGAGGTCTTGGACGAACCTCTCGAGCTATCTGGAAAAGCCAGTTTCAGAATTCCCGGCGAAATCACCGCCGACGTCGATCTGAGCTCCGGAGAGATTCAGGGCCACGAGCTCATCAGCTACCTCGACGGCCGAGTTCAAGCAGACGGCATCTTCGCTGATACACCGGGCGAGGCGATCCGTCGTCTGCTGCCCGAGTGGCCGATCGACGGAGAGGTCTCGGTCTATCATCACATCGAAGGGACCCTGCCTCGCCTCGACGTGCGCGCCACGATCCAATCGGGTGCCGCCAGTTTCCAAGCCCAGGGGCGTCTCCGCGTCTCACCCGAGGTCGAGGCAGATTTCGACTTGGATGCAGACAGCGTGAACTTGCGTTTGCTCCGCGAAGATTGGCCCGAAAGCCATCTCGGCCTGCGTTCGAGCGTCGAGCTCTGGGGCCAAGAAGGACGCATCGCGGTCAGCTGGAACGCGACGCTTCTGCCGGGCGAGATCGCTGGTCAAAAGACCCCAGCCATCGACGCCGCCGGGAGCGTCGACGACCGAGGGGTGCGCGGGACTTTCGTCCTGCACGAGCGGGCGATTCCCGTGAACATCTCCTTCTCCAAGGAAGACGCGGACCGCGACGCTGTCGACTTCGACCTCAGGCTCAAGAGAACCATTTTAGCCCAATCTCCACGTATCCAGGCGCTCGCGCCCATCTATGGAACGGTGGAAGGTACGGTTACGGGCACGATCGCCAATGAGCGTGTCCTTCTCCGTCCAGCGCTCACGGGCAGCTCTCTCGGCATCGGCCAGTTCAGGCTCGAAAACCCAAATGTACGCGGCGCCGTCGAGTTTGTTCCCTCAGAACCAGAGAACGCACAGCTGAATCTGAAACTCACCGCGGACACCTTTATCGCGGAACAGCTCAAATTTCAGAAGGTCACCCTGGCCGTCGTGGGACCAGTGCTCGAACCGGAGGCCACTCTCAGTGCGGTGACCGCGCGAGGTCTTGCTCTCGAAGCCAAGACGAGGACACGCACGGATCGCGTCGAGCTCTCGAACCTTCACGCGACAGTGCGCGGCGACGGTCCCCCGATTCTCTTGCGCCTCGATCACGGCGTCTACGACGACTCTTATGTAGATCTCCGTGGCCTCGCGATAGAGAGCACCGGCCGACTCTCCGCCGATCTACGCTCCGGAGGAAATAGGACCGAGCTCCGCGTCGACGCTGAGAACCTCGATCTCGCGCGCATCGCCCGCGTCCTCGAGCTCCCGATCGACGCCCTTTCGGGCAAGGTCTCCATGAACGCCGACCTCAAGCTCGACCAGAGGTCCGAGGGGACTCTCTCCTTCAAAGTCGAAGAGGGCGCCGCGCGTGGAATCACCGGCGTGGACCTCTCTCTCGACAGCCGCTTCGACGTAGGACGCTTCGTCGGGACCGCGCACGGCAGCGTCGATGGAGTCGGTCAGGGGAACTTCTCTTGGGATGTTGAGCTCGCCGGTTCCCCCCATTCGCTGAGCGCGTTCTCTGACGCGCGCGGCGTCGCTTCCGCTGAACTCAGCGGACTTGAGCTTGGCACCCTGCGCGCTCTCTTTCCGCTCGACCCATCCGTACCGAAGACCTATGGGCGCGCCCGAGGTACCTTGAAGCTCGAGCGTCCGGACCCAAGCGCTCTCCCCCTCGCTCGCGCGACCCTCGAGACGGAAGGGCTTGCCCTTGAGCTCTCCGACGGCACGCGCATCGATCGCACTGAGCTTGCCCTTTACGCAGACCTCGAGCCGAATCGAAAGCGGCTCTCAGTCGCCGCCCACGTCTCCGACGTACTCGGCGCGCTCGGCACGGTGAGCCTCGAGCTCGGTTTGCCGCTCGCTGAGTGGGCGGATCAAATGCCCAAGAGTGAGGCGCTCCTCGCCCACGTTACCGAACAGGCGCCTCTCGACGCCGTCTTCTCGATCCCCGCTCGCGACCTTTCCGAGTTTCCCCTCCCGATTCCGGCCGCCGCCGATCTGCGGGGTCGCGTGACGGCGCGCGGCACCGCGCGGGGCACCCTGTCCCGCCCCCTCGTGTCCGGAACCGTCAACGTCGACGAGCTCAACATCCGCGATTCCGGCATCGCCAAGCCCATCAGCCTCGAAACGAAGTTCCAAGCTGACCCTATGGATCGCGCCCTCGCCGCCCAGATCCTCTTGACCCAAGGCCGCACCCAAATCGCCTCGGGGTCTGCAGATCTCACATTTCCCTCAGGAACACCCGATGGTCCGAGTTGGCTCGGTCAAGGGCAGGTCATTTTTGACGGTATGCCCACCGATCTGATCGTCCCGCTCGCAGAGACAGGCATCCGAGGCACCGTGCAAGGCTCCCTCGCCGTGGCACGACGGGAGCTCTTGCCCGAACTCAGCTCGAGCCTCGAGATCAAGAAAATCTCCGCTCTCGGCAAGCGCGTAGGGGACGGGACCCTTGAGATGCGGACCAACGGCGCCCGCGTCGGTGCGACGATCGAGATCGAAGACGAATTTGGCTCCTTCGAGGCTCAGGTCGATGGCGCCCTGCGAGCGACCCGAGATTTCGTGGAACTCTCTCCAGCGGAGCCGCTTGTCGCCCGCGTGACCGCCAAGCGCTTCAATGCCTCGGTGCTCGCTCCTGCCTTCGAAGACGTCCTGGATGACTTCGGAGGCTCCCTGAGCGGCGAGGCGAGTCTCGAGCTGGGCGCGCCCGTAGAAGAGACCGACTCCTGGCGAGCCAAGGTCTCGGGTCACCTATCTCTGACCGACGGAGAAATGACCCCGACGAGCATGCGCCTCAAGCTGACGGGAGTGACCATGAACCTCAAGGCGCGCCCCGAGGGAAACTACAACCTGCTTGAGGTCACGAACCTGCGCGCAAAGGCTCGCTCGAGCGAAGAGAACTTCGAAGGGCAAGGAATTCTCTACTTCAACAACCTCGACTGGACCGGCGGTCGCATCACCTTCTCCCAGACCAACGTCCCCGTCCTTTTCGAGGGGATTGAACTCGCCACGCTCTCCGGGAAAGGGCAGCTCGACATGGAGAAGCAAGACGACGAGCTTCGGATGAAGCTCGAAATCCCCGAGCTTGAGGCTGAATTACCCGCGATCAGCGATCGAAACTTGATCGCTCTCCGCGAGAATGAAACCATCGTCGTCACCACCGGGTCGCGCAATCTCTTCGAGAAGGAAGCGACTTCCGGTGATGACACTAAGATCGTGCTCAGCGTTCACCTCGGCGATCGGGTGCGCGTGAAGAGCTCGTTCTTGAACCTGAAAGTGGCCGGCGACCCTGTCGTCTACATCGACGATGATCTGACGATGGACGGCAGCATCGCTCTCGTCCCCGGCGGGCGTATCCACGTCATGGGGCGCGTCTTCATCATCGAACACGGTACCGTCTATTTCGACAACTCCGACATATCGAATCCCTTGCTCGAGGTCTCCGCAACCTGGCGAGCCAGCGACGGTGTCCTCATCCGCGCCGCCTTGAGCGGTCGGGCCAAATCACCCAGGCTCGAATGGAGCAGCGATCCCCCGCTCCCTGGCGGCGAAAACGCGGTCATCGCGCGTGTCCTCGGCGGCGGCTCTCAAGGCAATGCCTCCAACACGGGCTTCGCCTACGGCGCTGCCGCCGTGAACGAGCTGCTTGGGCAAAGCGGCGTTCGAGGTGTCGAGTTCAGCGCTCAAACAGAGACCTCCCAACAGGGCCAGATTGCGCGCCTGTCCGAGCGCTCTCGCGACTCCTACTCAGCCGCCGTCCAAATCAGCGAAAACGTCTGGTTCGAAGGGAAATACACCCAAGACCGCGCCGGCCCCGGCACCACACCGCGCAGCGGATTCAGCGGGACCATCGACTGGCGCTTTTCCCCTCAATGGTCGGCGCGGACCGAAGTCGGCACGCTCGGCGTCGGTGTCGATATGCTGTGGCAGTACCGGTACTAGGAGTGAAAATGGTGCCCGGGCCCTTGGGGCCAGCCCGCTCCTTGACCGCAAAGGGCCAAGGCGAACCGTCTTATGTCAGCGGCGCGCGCTCACGGCGGCGATCTGAACCTTGAGCTCGAAGGCAGTGTCCGACCAATACTTGTCGATCGCGCGAGCCAGGTAATCGCGTGCCTCGTCTGGCAAGGACGTACGCCCGAGCCACGCGGCCACCAGAGGCAAAATCAGAAGTCGCACGGCAGGGTCTTCCACAAACGCCCGCCCACTCTCGAAAGGGATCTGTTCTTCGCGGATATCGATCCCGACGTCCGAGAGGCCCGCGCTCTTGAGCTCTTCCATGAGCTGATGGGGAGTGCCGCGGTGCAAAGGGACCGACTCGAAAGCCGCCTCAATCTCAGCGTCGTCGTGCTTCAGCGCATACTCGGCGAGCAGATCGAGGACCTCTTGAAAGGAATCGCCAAATGGCAGAGAAATCAGCGCTTGTCCCCCCGGATAGAGGAGGCGCCCCATCTCCGCGAACAGCGCGATGCGCCCCTTGGCGTTCCGGGTTGGGTGAAAGCTGAGCGCGTGGGAAAATGTCTGAGGATCAAGGCCGGTGCGCGCGGGATTGCCGAGCACGTAGCGCATATTCATCGAGCCCAGGCGCGACGACGCAATCGACAAGAACGACTGCACGCTGTCGACCCCGACCCCCGTCGTGCTCGGCATATCCTCGAGCCATTGCGCGTCCGGATATCCAGTACGACAGCCGAGGTGCACCACACGCCCGGCTTCGCCGACCAAAAGAAGCGGGCGCGCCGCCGCCGCGAAGAGCGAGAGGTACGAGGGCACGACGAAGGCGTCGAAGAGCGCCGCGTCATCTTCGCCAAAGTCGTCGCCCACGAAAGGGACCTGAGAGGCTCGATCCGATTCCACAGAACCTAAATCATCAGTAGAATCGCTCCCGCTCTCGAGCGCAAGTCCGTGCCACCGAAGCCTCCCCGCTCGCTCATCTTCGCCGCACTCGTCGCGGTCCTGTCTCTCGTTTTTGGGATCCTCAGTCAGAAGCGAGAGGAGCCCTCCACGAAACCGGCGGAGCCGGTCGCACGACCTGCTGGTCCCTGCGGTCCCGGCACGCTGCCCGACGCGGGAGTCTGCGTACCGGTGGCGATCCCTCTCGGCGGTCCCCAGTCCGCCCCCTAGGTTAGGGCACGAGCTTATAGCCGAAGCCGTACACGGTCAGGATGTGTGTTGGCTGGGCGGGATCTCGCTCGAGTTTCTTGCGGAGCTTGACGATGAAGTTGTCAATCGTCCTGTTGCCAGGGTTCTGTTCGAGTCCCCAGATCTTGCGCAGGATGTCTTCTCGCGAAACCGGCTGTCCTTGGCGCTCGTGGAGGAGCCGGAGCAATTCCACCTCATAAAAGGATAAGATCTCTTCGCTCCCGTTCTTCCTTCTGAGCGTCTGCGCTGAAGGGTTGATCGTGACGTCACCGATCGTGATCGTCGGTCCTTCGTTCGGGCGCTGGGCCCGTCGGAAGAGAGCTCGAATCCGCGCGGTGAGCTCACCGATGCTGAAGGGCTTGGTGACATAGTCGTCAGCCCCGACATCGAGCCCCCGAATCTTGTCAGCCTCCTGGCTCTTCGCGGTGAGCATGATGACCGGCACTGTCCCATCGACTTGCCGGATCTGTTCGCAGACCTGGTAGCCGTTCTGATCGGGCAGCATCAGATCGAGCAAGACCGCATCGGGGCGCTCTTTCCGATGCACAGCCACCGCCTCCGCTCCCGAGGCAGCTGTGACAACCCGAAATCCCTCGAACTCGAGAGCGTCTTGGAGGCCGAGGATGATGTGAGGTTCGTCATCCACGACCAAGATGGTCTTCTTGTTCTCCACGGACGCCCTGAGGTTACACGATCGGGGCCAGAACAGGGAACCGGACAAAAAAAGAGCGGCCCTTTCGGGCCGCTCTCCTCCTTGCGGAAGGGACGAGACGCCTCAGCGTCCGGTCGCTGCCTCACCCACACACGCGTAGAACAGCGTGGTGTTGTTCTGCGGGGTTGGTGCGCTCTGGGGGAAGACGAAGCGAAGCTTCCTCTTCTCGTTCGTGGGGCACTCGCTCAGGAGCTGAGCGTTGCCCTGCTTCTCGTCGATGTAGCAGTAACCAGCGCCGCCCGGTGAGCCGGAGTCCGCACCCGGATCGTTCAAGCAGTACTGACCCTCGGGCGTGTCTTGGGTGAGCTGGTTGATCGAGCACATCTGCATCGCCGAGCAGGGGTAGGGCCCCCGCTGCTGCTCCAGAGGCGTCGACTCGAAGTAGCAGTTGCCCGCCTTCTCGAGCTCGTCGAGCACCGCCTTCTTCACCTTCTCCGTCGTCGGCTCTCGACCACTCAGCGAGCAATCAAGATCCGGCAGATCGCTTTCCGCGGTCTTGGCTCGTGCCTCGACCACGACGCAGGGCACCTCGCCCGTCTCTTCGTTCGCGACCAGCGGACGCGGCAGACATTGTCCACCCAGCTTCTCGGCCAGACGATCGATGATCGCGGAAACCGCCGGGGTGTACCCGTAGTAATCCTTGTTCGAAGCGTCGGTGACCTTCGGACAAATCGAGGCAGCGATCGTATTTTCGCCGAACGCCTTCATGATCTCGAGGGTTCGCGTCGAGGGATACGCCTTACCCCAGTACTGTCCGCCGTCGAGAGCACCTCCCGCCGCCTTCTTGCAGAGCGGCTTGTCCGCATTGGCGTCGTCCGGACCGCAATCGCAGGAGGCGGTATCCGCGGCACAGGTGGCAGCGTCCTTTTCAGCATTGAACGGTCCGAGAGGGAAGATGCATGAATACTGGAGATCGTTGTTCGTGATGCTCAACTTGTCCGTCAGGTACTCGTGCCCGTTGATGGGATTCCAGGCCGGACTATCGGTGAGCGAAACGTTCACTCGCGGATTCGTCTTTGACGTGATGTCCGCACGACCCGTGCGCGGCACCATCGACTCGACCATGAACGGATCTCTCGGAAGCACGGGCTTCGCCCCGCAGGCAGGGTCGCTGAACTCGTTCTCGCCGATCGCTTTCTCCCTGCAGTACCGCGACTCGACGTGCTTGCCCGGCTCGCCCAGGATGAGATCCCAGTAGGTAAACCCGAGGTCCTCCCCGTTTACAACGACGTTCTCTTTGAGCTGACGGGCCGTCAGGTACTTGAGTTTGTCCGGATCGTTCAGCGTGTCCTCGGTAGCAAGGTCTTGCCAGGGAACACCGGTGATACCGGCAAAGAAGATGAGGCCCGGATCGCGACCCGAAACGAGAGAGTTCGGCAGGAGATCCCCATCGGCCCCGCGCACCTGAGATTGCGTCAGGCCTTCAACATAGCGCGAGATCGGGTAGAGAAGATCGAAGCCGAATCGGCGCTGATTGTCGAAGCAACGCAGGTTGTTTCGATCTTGCTCGGGGGGCAGAAGAGGCTGAGCCGCGCACTTCGCAAACTGCGCGTCACATCCAGGGTTTGCCCGCGATTCACGGCAAGTCTGGCAACAGATGTCGTTCGGATTCTCCGCGCAGATGTCCGTCGCTTCGAACGCCCGGTCTGCGGTGTTACCCACCAAGTGACCGAACTCAGCGAAGGCGTAGTACTTGCCACCGTCCATCGCCGAGCAGTCATTTTCGTCGGTCAGGACCACGATAGCGACGAGGCTGTCAGGACGCAGGAAGCTCTTGCGCAGGTCGAGAAGCTCGGTGTCCACAGGACCGCGCACGGAGCGGCGGCCCTGAGCGTCCATGCTCATCGAAGCCGGGGGCTCGGGATCGACCAAGAAGCGATACCAAGCTTCGTTCGGTGCCTCGAGACCGCAACCAACTTCGCCTGCCGCACCCACGTAGTCACCGAAGTCGGTACCGAGGGTAGCGGCCTGCTCCGCCGAACCTCCGGTCCACGTGAGGAAGGGCGCCTTTCCGGCCACGCTCGGATCGTTCGGACGGACCAGCGGGATCGGACGGGCGCGATCGTTCTTCTGGGGGGTCGCAGCGTTGTCGCACGACGCGGGCTTCGTCGGATCGAAGCCGTGGCTTCCGAGGGAGGAGGTGATCACGGCAATGTGAATGTCGTTGATCGGCTGGAACTCGAGAGAGAGGTCCGCACGAGGACAGTTCACTTCATTGCCGACGCGAATGCCAGGAACGCTCTCGACGACGTTACCGTCAGCGTCCTTCTGCACGCAGTTCGGCGTCACCAAGCGATTCAGCATCGCCGGCACCGCCTGCTTCATCACCTGCTGCTTGTCGGCCATCGACGCAGAGTTATCGATGACGAAGAGCAGGTCGATCTTCGCGATGTTGTTGATCGGAACTTTCTTCACGATCACGTTGCTGGTGCCGGGCTTGCAGTCCCCACAGATCGGACGCTCGAGGCACCCTGCCGAGAGTGCAGCGCCAACGCCGACGGCAAGAGCAGCAACGAGACCCGGCCTGAAGAGGCTCCGAAGACCGGCGCCCAACCAAGGGATCCGGCGAGAATGCTGACGGGTTTCAGATTTCATGGCTTGGTTCGTTTCATTGGCCCCGGAGGGCGTCGTGGAGGGTGCGGTCGGTGACAAACCACCCGGTCCAGCGGACCGCGCGAGCTTCACCTTGTTTCACTCAGAAAGCAATGGCCGTTCCAATCCCAACCGGCGGATTTTCAGCCCACCGGCTCATCTTTTCCGCCGCAACCGACAACTTAGTTTACATCTCTGACAACTAAGGTTCCGATCTGGAAGCCTCCGGCGCGCGCGCCAAGGGGTCGGAGGGGAGTTCAGCGTCCTTGAAATCCTCGTCGGGGATCCCTTCCGCCGGGGACACAGCCTCATCCTCGGGCGGCTCCCCGTCCGGCGCCTGGAATCCGGCCCCCCGAAGAGCCGCGAGTTGCTTCTTCGTGACCCCTGGCAAGGCCAAGATCTCCGCATCCGACGCTCGGGCGATCGCGGTCAAGCTGCCGAAGTGGGAAAGGAGGAGCCGGCGGGTCTTCGGGCCAATCCCTGGGACATCGTCGAGCTCCGAGCGAAGACGCCGCTTTTTGCCGAGTCTCTCCCGCACGAAGTTCGCGAAGCGGTGCGCCTCGTCGCGCGCGCGAGCGAGCAAGAAGAGCTCAGGAGTATTGGGGCGGAGCGAAATCGGGTTCTTCTGCCCAGGGAGATAGACGCGGTCGACGAGCTTCTCGCCGGTCACCGATTCTCGCTCCTTGGCGAGCCCTGCCAGCGGAAGATCCGTGAGGCCAAGATCGGCGGCCGCGGTAACGGCGACAGCGAGCTGGCCGCGTCCTCCATCCACCACAAACAGGTCCGGCAGCTCGAAGGTGCTCTTGGGAGGCTCTTCCCCGCGCTCCTTCGCCGCGCGCCGCTCCTCGAGTCCGCGCCCGAAGCGCCTGAGCAGCACTTCGTACATCGCCTTGTAATCGTCGCCATCAGCGACACTCCGCACGCGATAGGACTTGTAGTTCTTCTTGTCGGGGATTCCGTCCGTCAGGCGTACAACAGCTCCCACGGTGGCCTCACCTCCAAGATGAGAAATATCGACGCACTCGATACGCCGGGGGAGCGCCGGCAGCCGAAGTTTCGCCTGAAGCGCGGCGAGTCGCTGATCCATATCTTCCGTCGTTCTTCGCTTCTCGCGAAAGGCGTGCTCCGCGTTCTCTCGCGCGAGCTCGAGCAGCTGCCTCTTCGGTCCCCGCTCGGGCACGACAAGAGAAGGCTTTTTTACTCGCCCCTCTGCGGTGCGGGCCCGTCTCTCGTAGAGCCACTCCACAATGCCCGCGGTCGCCTCCGGCAACACAGGGACAATGATTTCGTCGGGAACAAAGGCCGAACCGAGGCCGCCGTCTCCGTAGTGTTCCCGAAGGAATGCCGCCACGATCTCGTCATCGCTCACCTGAGTCCGCACGTGACTCACATTGCAGATTTCGATCACGCGGCCTTGGCGAACATAGACGACGCTGAGCTCGACGACGTCCCCTTCTCGATGAATGCCGAGGATGTCTTGATCGACGTCGCTGACGGTCACGACGCGCTGAGCCTCACGCACTTTCGTGACAGCTTCGAGTTGGTCGCGATAAATGGCCGCGACCTCAAACTGCATGTTCTTCGCGGCTGCGCGCATCCGCTCTTCGAGCTCCCGAGAGAGCTCGTCGTGCCGCCCCAGCAGAAATAGCTCAACCGCGCGCACCTGGCCTGCGTAACGCGCCTCATCGATCTCGAAGACACAGGGCCCGAGGCAACGCTGGATTTGATACTGAATGCAGGGGCGACTGCGGCTCTTCAGTTCGCGATCGGAACATGTGCGAAGCTGAAAATGTTTCTCCACAAGGTGGAGCGTGCGACGCGCTGCGGTAGCTGAATGGTAGGGACCGAAATACCGAGCCCCATCGGGCGCGGGTCGCCGCACGAGCTCGAGCCTGGGCCAGGCCGCTTTTTTGTTCAGCCGAAGCGTGAGGTACTCTTTGTCGTCACGCAGGCGAACGTTGAGACGCGGGGCGTGCTCCTTGATCAGGCTGTTTTCGAGGATCAGCGCCTCTTTTTCGGTCTCCGTGACGAAAGTCTCGATATCACCGAGGAGCTTCGGAAGGAGGGGAATGAAGGCGCGGCCGTCAGAGCCCCCTTCCTGAAAATAGCTGCGCACGCGAGCGCGCAGGCTCTTCGCCTTGCCGACGTAGAGGACCTTCCCTTCACTATCGTAGAAGACGTAGCAGCCGGGACGCGCCGGCAAGTTCTCAAGCTTCCGTTCGACCTTCTCTGGCCAAACCGACTGCTTCGGCATCGAATCTTTTTCAGTTTTCACGCCCGGCCTCTGGCCACCATTGCGCAGGAAGTCTCGTTTCTCATGGCCCTTGGAGCGACGTCGCGTACCTTCTTCTAGGAGCCGGCCCAGCCTTAGCACGTCTGGGGGAAATCCGCGTGACCTCACGCTTCCTAGAAGCCACCAAGAAGGCCAGTCGGCCCGCGTATCCTCCCCCACCCGCTCCAACTTTTTCACGGGCGCTGTAGACGAGAGCCAGAGGCGCTCCTTCGAAAGCGTCAAGGGTCGGCGAATCAGCACCACATCGCCCCAAGGTGCGCTATGAAGCCCAGGCCGTGCCGAAAGCTCAAAAGGCCCCGAGCCACGACAGCTCCCCGAAACACAGTCAGAAACGCTCGACCCTCACGGTCCTCTTCTCCGCCCTCGCCGTTGGCACCGCGCTGTCTATTCTGCTTTTGCCGCGCTCATCGACTCATGATAGGTCCGAGAGCGCCCCCCCGCGCGCCGTCTTCCTGGGCGAGGAGCTGCCCCTCGATCATGGCGCGATCGATGCCGCCCTCGAGCGAGCCCGCAAGTTCAGCGAGAGCACCCTGACCCTTGTCTTGCCGGACCAAAGGGCAGAGATTGTCAGCCTGTCGAAGCTGGGCGCGACCATCGAAACCACCCGCCTCAGCAACTTCATCCGCGACCTAAGGGACGGGACGAGCGAGCTCCGACGCAGATACCATGCGCTCAGCACTGACAAGCCTCTTTCGATCCCGGTCCCTCTTCGCCTCGACGCAGGCCTCGCTCTGAGTGTCCTGCTCGGCCTCAAGGACGCCCTCGACACGAGTCCCGAAGACGCGCGCATCGATCTCAACGAGAAGCGCGTACGGGGCGACGTCGAAGGGCGCGCACTCGACGTCGACAAGACCCTGGAGCGCATTGACCAAGCTCTCGCTCGCGGTGAGCTCCGCGCGGAGGTCGCTTTCGTGACGCGGCCCGCCGCCCAGAGAAAAGAGAACTTGTCGGACGTTCGCTTCGAGAACGTGCTCGGCCACTTCGAGACCAAGTACAGCCGCTCGAAAGCCGCAGAGGCCCGCACCTATAACCTACGTCGCGCGGCGCTTTCGCTGGACGGAACTGTTCTCCTCCCCGGACAAATTTTCGACTTCAATCGGGTGGTGGGGCCGCGCGATGAAGCTCATGGCTATAAAGTCGCCACCGTCATCGCGGACGGCGAGCTCGCGGACGGCATCGGCGGGGGCACCTGCCAGATCTCAGGCACACTCCATGGAGCCGCGTTCTTCGCGGGCCTCGAAATCGTCGAGCGTTATCCTCACACGCGGCCGAGCTCCTATATCAAGATGGGCCTCGACGCGACGGTGGTCTATCCGACGATCAACTTCCGCCTGAGAAACCCTTTCGACTTCCCCGTCGTACTGCACATGAGCGTCAAAGATGGCGTCGTGCGCGCAGAAGTGCTGGGTCCGAAGATCGATCAAGTGGTCACGATGATTCGGCGCATCGACGAGGCTCTTCCGTATGACGAAGTGGAGCGTCCCCTCGCCGAGCTCCCGAAAGGCCAGCGGGTTCTCCTTCAGCGTGGCGTGCCTGGTTTTCGCCTGCATCGCTACCGCGTAGCTCGCCGCGGCAATCAAACGGTCCGAGAGAAGTGGCGTGATATTTACCCCCCCACAACCCAGATCGTCGGTGTCGGTACGGGAGACGTCTCTGCGAAGGGGAATCGTAAGAGCGACACGACCCCAGAGTATCTCGCCGACGAGCTCCTCATCCTCACGCTCCGGCGGTCGAGCGACTCTGATCCGGGATCGTTTGCCGAAAATCGCCAAGCGGGACAGTTCGGGGAGCCTGGCTGGTCGGCCCGCCGAGGGATGCCCTTCTGGGGTGAAATCGTCAGAAACTGAAAGGCCCTCGTTGTTCGGCCAGCGAGTCAAACGAGCGACTGTTCCGAACCTCGCGCATAAACACGCGGATTCCTTCTGCAATTTTCATCACTGAGCGTGGCCGAACGGAGCTCATCCGTCAGGGGTTGACGTCGGGGGTTTCGAGCGAGACCCCATTTGAAAGTCCACCTCGGAACCGATGATGAAGTCACGTACCTCACACGCTCACGCCCTCGACCTCGAACCCGTCCCCAGCACGCGTACGCCCGCGTCGGGGGTCATCCCGAAATCTCGGGAGGCGACTGACGCCGCGATCGCTCGAGTGCACGCGCTCGTCGAAGCCGCAGGCCGGTGTTTCGCCGCACGCGGCATCGGAGCCACCACGCTGGCCGACATCGCCCATGGCTTGGGTTTGCGGAAGAGCATCGTTCATTATTACTTTGCGAGCAAAGACCAATTGCTCCTCAGCGTTCAATCCCACGCCGCCGAGAAGTACTTGGACGCCGTGAGGACGGCCGGGGAAACCGCCGGGCCGACGGTCAAGGACTTGCTCACCACCCTTTGGGACACGCTCCGAGCCCACCCCTCGCTCGCCGAGCTGAACGTCGAGCTCATCGCCGAGGCGCGCCGCCGTCCCGACCTCAAGAAACTCGTGGCTTCCGTCGAAGCCCAGACCAGAGACGAGCTGCGTGCAGCCCTCGAGGCGCGGTCCGTGCGCAAAGATCAGTCCGAGTGCCTCGCGGGCCTCATTCTCTCCACCTTCCGAGGTCTGTCCCTCGCCTCAACCCTCGAAGGAGGCTCCGAGGCCGACCAGAAGGCGTACGAGTGCTTCACGCGCCTCGCCCAGATCCCGACCACCCTCGAAGCTGTCGAACAGGCATCCGTCGCCTCCTGACAGACGCACTTCGGCTCTCGGTGGCCCCGCACGCTTTCCCTCTGGGGGGATGGGAAGTGTGCGGGGCGCCGTTTCTTGTGCGGAACGACGCGGGGCCCACAAGCGAGGCGAAGCCTTCGGCGCATCGGCGGCGGAGATGCGCTATAGAAGCGGACTCAAAGAGATGCCGGGCTTCGACGACCTCCTCGGGCAAGACGCCGCCAAGACGACGCTCGAGCGTGCCTTTAGCTTGGGCAAGGTCCACCACGCTTATCGCTTCGAAGGGCCCCCCGGGGTCGGCAAGACTTTCGCAGCACGCCTCCTCGCCCGCGCGCTCGTTTGCGAGCGCGTCGCCGGCTGCGGCACCTGCAGCTCCTGCACCAGGGCGATGTCCCTGGCGACAGAGGGGCCTGAGATTCCCGGGCACCCCGACGTCATCATGGTCGGGCGCGGGCTTTATCCCGCTTCGCTCATTGGCAGCCAGGAGTCGACCGGCATCAGCGTCGATCAAATCCGAAAGATCGTCCTTCCGCGCATGGGCTACGGTCCCCACGAAGGGCGCGCGCTCGTCATCATCGTCCTGGACGCCGACGAACTCACGATCGCCGCAGCCAACTCGCTCCTCAAGACTCTCGAAGAGCCGCCACAAAACACTCACTTCATCCTCGTCACCAGCCGGCCGAAGCGCCTGATCGACACGATCGCATCTCGTACGATCCGGGTACGTTTTGGTCCCCTGCCGAAAGCGGCGCTCAGGACACTCCTTCACACCGAAGGCCTGTCTCCGGACGAAGATCTGCTCGAACGAGCCCAGGGCAGCCTCGATCGAGCTCGTCTACTCGGGAGCGAAGAAGAACGCGCGACGTACGCGAACTTCGTGGAAGCCGTCGAGAAGGCCGTCGAGGCGCGCGATCCAGGCGCCGCCGTGCGCTTCGCCGAGTCCCGTCCGGGGGAACGGGACGTACTGCTCGACCACCTCAGATACCTCGGAACGTCCTATGCACTCAGGGAGCGAGAGCGCGCGGAGCGGGCTCCCGAGCGACTCGGCGAATTTGCAGAGGACCACCGCATCGTCCTCCGAGCTGCCCGCGCCATCGAGCAAAACGGCTCGCCTGCGCTCGCCCTCGAGGCGCTCATCCTCGAACTGAGCGATCGCCCGCGATAGCCGCCTCGATCGTGCGCGCGTTATCCAAGACTCTTGCCCGAGTCTCGACGCCCGTCGTCCCTTCGAGCAATGCCCCGATGACTGCGACGAAATCTACGAGCTCACTCACAGCTCGACCCCGCTCAGCATTGAGACCACCAATGCCCACCAAAGGAATGCCTCTGGCCCGCACGAGAGCGCTGACCTTTGTCAGCTCCCCGGGGCTCACGATCGGATCGGGATTTTCCTTTGACCCAGTCTGCGCCAGGGGTCCAATCGCTAGGTAATCGGGGATCGCGCTCGCCGCGAGCGCGCGCTCCACGTCCGCTACGCTGTGTGTCGAGAGCCCCACACGGAGCGTCGGGTAGCGAGCCCGCACCTCCGAAACTGACAGGTCCATCTGCCCCACGTGCACCCCGTCTGCGCCCACCTCGCTCGCCAGGTCCGGCCAGTCGTTCATGTAGATCTCCGTCGACGGGGACAGTTCCGCGCGGAGCTCCATGATGAGAGCAAGACAAGCGCGCGCCTCCTCTCGACTCACCTGTTTGGCCCGGTATTGAAGGAGGCTGGGCGAGGCCGCCAAGAGGCCTTCCGCGACCTCTTCGAAGGAGAGACCTCGAACTTTGATCTGGCCATCGTCCAAGATGGCATAAAGGCGACAGGCCACGGCCCCGAGGAGGTTCGAATGGGAGCTCTGTCTCGTCAACCATACGCCCCGCGCTACGGGCCCTGCGGTTTCGGCGAAAAGAACCCTTCCCCCCCGAAAACCCCATGGTAATGGGAACGGAGCACGATGCGCGCTACTTTCACCGCACGCCTCTCCTCGTCCCGAGCCCGCGCCCTTACCCTAGGGCTCCTGTGCTCGCTGGGCGTCGGATGCCAAAAGCCCGCTCCCGCGGAGCACCCGACCGAGGCCCCGGCAGAGGACGACGATCCTCCGGACGAGCCCTCCCGCGAGAAAACCGCCCCCGCTCAGGACAAGGAGCAAGAAGAAACCTCCAGCGGACGGCGCCCCTTGAGCGTCGACGCAGAGCGCACGAGGAGAGAGCGCGAGTTTGCCCGCGACCTTCTTTCGAGAGCGCCAACACCCGAGGGACAACACGGCGTCGTCTTTGTCCTCGGTCAAAGGACCGCGGATTTGCCCTGGACCCTGGCCCTCGAGAATCGGAGCGAAGAGCCAGTTGTGCTCGCCGCAGACATGGGACTCCTCGAGCTCACGCTGATCCCCCCGAGCGCCTCCGCTCCTGCAGAGGACGCCTCGAAGCCAGCCGCGCAGGCATCACCCAAGCCACAGGTCTTCGGCATCCGGCCCAAAACTCCGACAGACGAAACCATTGAGCTCGGTCCCGGCGAGATCATCGTCGCATCCTTCGATCCGCGGGATCGCGTCCCCGACGATCTCTTGGTCGAGGGAACCGAGGTCCAGCCGGCCTATGGCTACGCCGTCGAGACTGAGATCCGCTGGGAACGAGGAAAGCGCGTCGAGCGAGCGCTGACCGACAAGCCTCCCTTCGTGCTCACCTCTCCCCCAGAAGAAGATGGCGCCCCCGCTCGCACCGCTAAGGTGCTCACGAGCGCCCCGTTCATGCTCGGCGAGACCTACCCTCTGTCGAAAGTCAGCGCTCTTCCTCGAAATGAGGATTCAGAAGCTCAGGAAGCTGAAAGAGCGCGCCGCCGCGAGAGCCCGCTCAAGCTCACTCTCGCCGATCTGGGGACCGCCGATAGGACCTTCTCCAAGGTACTTCAGCTGACTCTCAAGAACCAAACTCGAGAACCCCTCGACATTGTACTCAAGCGTGAGCTCTTCTCCTTCGAGGTGATCGGCCCTCAGGGCGCGGCGACCTGCGTGCTCGAGCCGATGAAGGTTGATCCTCTGCCTCATAACTTCACGCGACTCACCCCGGGCGCGAGCCGCTCGCTCCCGATTCGCCTCCCCGAAGCTTGTCCGGCTGGAACCTTTGATGCCCCCGGCCAGTACCGGGTCATGGCGCGCTTCGTGTCTCCCTCGAGCGGCGCGGAGTACGGAAAATCCGGGTTCGTTGGCATCGTGCGCGCCGAGAAACCCGCGCGCCTGACGGTCAACGCCCGTGCTGGTCAGCTCCCGGTCCGAACCTTCCGCAAGCTGCGCCCGTCGGAGGGCCCCTCGCGGGAGGAGAGCCAGAGCGAGTCAGAGCAAGACAGCGCTCCGCCTGGTGACGACTCCAGCGTCGCCGAGTAACAGTCGCCCCCCGAAGACAAGCGCCCTCCTCCGCTTCCGGAGAGCCCGAGAGCACATTGAGAGGTCACCGCCCGCTTGTGCGCAGCTCTTCGAGATCTTCTCGTGCCGTTTGGACGCGCGGATCGTCGGGAGCCAGGCGCGCCGCTCGTTCGATTTCGACCGCGGCCTCGTCGAGATCTCCAGCCGCTGCCAGGATCAGCGCCAGCGTGAGCCGGGCGCTCACTAAATTTTCATCTACGCGCACTGCGGCGCGTGCTGTCTCAAGGGCGTCCGGACGCCCCTTCAAATGTCGCCCGTAGGCGAGGTTCGAGAGGTAGGTCGCCTGACGCGGCTTCAGCGAAAGGGCCCGCTCAAGGTGCGCGAGGCCCTCATCGAGCCTGCCTTGCAGCAAGAGTAACGCGCCGAGATCGCCGTGAGCCTGAGGGAGAGCGGGATCGAGGGCGACGGCCTGTCGGAAGGCCGCCTCCGCGCTGTCCATCTTTCCTTCCAATAGGCGCGAGGTCCCGAGCGCGCTCCAGCGTTCGGCGTTCTTCGGATCGAGCTCCACCGCTCGACTGAACCATTGCCGAGCCTCTGCGACCTTCCCCTCCGCGAGGTTCACCACGCCCAGAGCGCCCGCCACTTCAGGGTCATTCGGGTGCCGCTCGCGTAGCGCCGACAAGAGGGCCTGCGCCTCCGGGGCCTGTCCGAGTGAGAGCCAGGTGCGGACGAGCTCGAGGAGAACAACGTCTTGATCGGGGCTGAGTTCCCTCGCACGCGAAAAGGCCAAAAGCGAAGCTCGACTGCCCTCCCCGCCTTCTCCGAAGGCCAAAGATTCCCGCGCTCGCGCGAGCCGCCCCAAGAGAAGCCAAGCTTCGAACCGACTCGGCTCCGTTTCGATCAGAGCTTCGAGCTCCTCTCGGAGCGCGCTCACATTTCCTTTCTCTAGAAGGGTCCCCGCCTCGCCCCACCTCTTGCAATAAGGGCTCCCGTCGGTGCAGAGCGGCGCGTCGAGAATTCCCTCGGGGCCCTTCTGTTCTTCGGGCGTCGTCTCTCCTCGCTCCCAAGCGGGTGGAGGATCCGCGGCTGGCCGCGGAGGAGCCTCGACCTGCCTCTGCTCAGCACAGGCAGTCAGAAGCAGAGCCAGGAGGAGGAGACGAACTTTCACGCGGCGCTGAGCTCGTGGCGACCATGGACCTTGCCGTCATAGCGAAGCAGCACAGGCTCTTCCGAGATGATGGTCTTGAGCACCACCGGTCGTTTCCACACCCGCACCAACGCTTCGAGCACTCGCTCAGCGTAGTCGAGCCTGAGATCGATGCCCGTGTGTTGGTGCTCGATGAAGAGCTCCCCTCGGTTCTCATAGTTACCGTGGGTGACGCGCACGACGGGATTCCCGCCATTGGTGAGCTGCGACAAAAGCTTCTGTTTCACCTTCCGGAACTCGCGGCTCATGACCTCGAAGCTGCCCCTGCGTTCGGACCACTCGAAGGTAAAGAGCCCGTGTTCCATCGCGAACTCCTCGGTCAGAAACTCGTCGAGGAAGGTCACGTCGTTGTAATACTTACGAACCTCGAAGATCCGCTTCTTCCCGAGCCCGAGGCGCAAGTCCCAGTGCCGGCGCTCGGCGAGGTCATCACAAGCGTCCCACTGTCGTCCAAATTGACCTTTGTCCCAACGCTCCTCGATGTTCCGGAACAGCTCGACGCCAAGCTTGTAGGGGTTCAGCTGGCGCCCGTTCGTCGCCATCACGCCCGCATTGTTATCCGCGTAGTCCACGATTTCGCTGAAATCGAGGACATGTTCGGTCATCAGCTTTGAGTGATGATAGCTGGCCCAGCCCTCGTTCATGATCTTGGTCTGGGCCTGGGGAGCGAAGTAGTAGGCTTCGTCGCGGATGATGGTCAGGATCGCCCGTTCCCATTTTTCGAGCGGAGCGTGCTCAATCAAAAAGAGCAGAATGTCTTGCTCCGGCTGCTCTGGGAAGCTCACCTTCCGCGCCATCCGCTCGTCAAGGATGCGCTTCTTCTCGGCCTCGATGTACGGCGCCGGATTGATGTACTCCTCCATGTAGTCCTTGGCGCGGAGGCGCGGGACTGTCACGTCAAAGGGAATGTCCTCCTCGACCGGCTCCGAGCGCTTACGCACGATGAAGGGTGACTGAGGGTCGATGAGGTTCTCGAGGCTCAAGCAGGTATCGATGAATGACTCGATCGGCTCGATGCCATGACGACCGATCAAGCGGCGCACCACCGAGCCATGGTTCGCCATCTTGTCGATCCAACGACGGTTCGGATCGTAGGGTCCGCTCGGCGGTTCCAGCGAAACCATCCTCCCTGTGGCGTCGAGATCCGTCGAACGGAACATGTAGTTGTTCTTGAAGAAGTCGACGTGGCCGTAGACGTGGCACATGACGAGCTTCTGATCCGTGAGGCTGTTCCCTTCGAGGAGATAGGCGATCGCCGGGTTGGTGTTGATCACCATCTCGTAAATCTTCGACAGGCCGTACTCGTAGCTCTTGGACAGGCGCTCGTACTCCATTCCGAAGCGCCAATGTGGATAACGAGTCGGGAAGCCGCCGTAGGCGGCGATCTCGTTCAGCCGATCGTAGGAGAGGATCTCGAAGATCGTGGGGAAGAAATCGAGGCCCTGGGCCCGGGCGATCTCCTCGATGCGCTGTTGTTCACGCAGAAGGTAGAGCGGAAGGCTCGAGTCTTTGAATCCGGACGGCATGGTCTCTTTAGTGGCCCTTCCCTAGAAACTCTTTGATGCTGCCGACGATGGCTTCACGGTCCTGGATCTCGCTCAGGACGAGCTTCGGCTCCGACGGCAAGTTTTCTCGAAGATCTTTGATGAACTGGCCCGAGCCGTAGGGACTGTGCACCTGACCGTAAGCGAACATGTTCGAAACGGGCAGGAGCGAGTTCTTGAGAAGGTCGATACAAAGACGCGTGTCATCCGTCGACCAGTTGTCTCCGTCGGAGAAGTGAAACGGATAAATGTTCCACTCCGAGGCGGGGTAGTCTCGTGTGATGATCTCGTCGGCCAAACGATAGGCGCTCGAAATCATGGTCCCGCCGGATTCTCGGGTCTTAAAGAACGTGTCCCGATCGACCTCACGAGCGACCGCGTCGTGGATGATGTAACGGCTCTCGATGCCGTCGTACTGTCGACGGAGCCAGGTATCGATCCAGAAGCTCTCAATGCGCACGATCTCCTTCTGCTCGTCGCCCATCGATCCGGAAACATCCATCATGTAGATGATCACGGCGTTCGCGGCTCGCTCTTCCTCGGAGCGATAGGAGCGGAACCGTTTGTCGTCGGCCTGAGGAACGATGAGCGGCGATTTCGGGTCGTAGGTCCCCGCAGCAATGCTACGCCGCAGAGCCTCACGATAGGTGCGCTTGAAGCTCTTCAAGGACTCGGGTCCTACCCGGCGAATGCCGGTGTAGCGGTCCTTCCGGCTGAGGATGCGAGACTTGCCCTTGTCCTCGATAGCGGGAAGTTCGAGCTCTTGACCGAGAATGTCAGCGAGCTCCTCGAGCGTGAGGTCGACCTCGATGATGTGGTCTCCCTCACCTTCGCCCGCCTGCCCCTGGCCCGACTCCTCGCCGTCCCCCAGGGCGTCCCCGGGCTGCCCGGGTCCTTGGCCAACTCCGCCCTGGTTCTTACTCCCGAAGGTGAACCTCGGAACGTCAATCTGGGGGATGGGGATCGAGACCAGGTCCTTCCCCTGTTTCCCGATGAGCTCACCGTGCGAAATGTACTCGCGCAGTCCCTTGCGGATGCGCCCTCGCACAATGTCTCGAAATCTGGAGTGGTCGCGATCGATCTTGAGGGTCACGCTGCGTCCTGCCCTTCGCTTTTCTTGGTTTCCGTGACTAGCATACCCGATATGAAAGCTTCCGCCTTTGAGCGCGACGGAACAAGCTCCCCCCGGGAGCGGCCGGGCATTGTGCTGACCTCGCTCGGCCCAGACCGGCCCGGTCTGGTGAACCGGCTGGCTGCTTTCGTTAAACGCTACGATGGAAACATCGAGGACACTCGGATGGCAAAGCTCGGCGGGGAATTCGCCGTGCTCATGCTGGTGAGCGGGCCCGCCGCGCGCCTGGACGCCCTCCTTGAGCACCTCTCGGAGGCGGAAGCTGACACGGGGCTCTCTTGTTTTGCGAAACGCACCCAAGGAGCCTCGGACCGTGAAGGTCGCACCATTCACCTCAAGGTGAGTTCGCTGGACCGACCGGGCATCGTCGAAGCGGTCACCGAGCTCCTCGCGCGCCATTCGATCAACGTCGCGTCCCTCTCCTCGCGGCTCGTCCCGGCACCTCTCTCCGGGGCCTCGCTCTTCGAGCTCGAGGCCGAGCTCCACGTTCCGGAGACGATCTCGACCGATGCGCTCCACGAGATGCTCGATCAGCTCTGCGAGCAGGAGGATCTCGACTTCACCCTCGCCGAGGAACCCGCTGAATAATGCGCCTGCTCTGCGCGACGCACGGGCATTGCTTCGACGGTCTCGCGAGCGCCGTCGTGTTTTCTCGTTGGAAAAAGCGCGACGTCGATGAGATCACCTATCGGGCCTGCGGTTATGGTCCGAAGCAAGGACGACCGGAAGCTCCGACCGACTGCGATGCGATCGCAGTGCTCGACTACCGGTACGCACCGCTCGACCGGCTTCATTATTACTTCGATCACCATCGCACGGCGTTTTCGGAGCCCGGCTCCTCGGACCATTTTTCGGCCCAGCGCGCGAAAAACCCGAGAAACTTCGTCTACGACGGCAATGTGAGCTCCTGCACCCGCCTGCTCGCGGAGCACCTCGCGGACGAGCCCGGCTTCGAAGCGAGTGGACTCGAATCACTCATCCACTGGGCCGACGTCGTCGATGCTGCTCGCTTTCCGAGCGCCGAGGCGGCGACCGACACCCAGAGCCCCGTGCTGCGCCTGGTGAGCGTCGTCGAGCAGTTTGGAGATGACGGGTTCTTGTCGATGGCGGTGCCGCTCATCGAGCGGGACGGTCTCGACGCCTTCACGAGCCACCCCTGGGTCACGGCTCGCTACGAATCCATCGCGCCGCACCACGAGCACTACCGAACCCTGGTGCGCGAACGCGGCCAGCTGAAGGGTGAGATTGCCCACCTCGATTTGACCTCCGACTCAATCAAAGCCGTCACTAAGTTCGCCATCTACGCTGAGTTTCCGAGCGCCCTTTACTCGGTCATCTTGGCCAAGCTCAGCTCCGCGATCCGCATCTCGATCGGCTACAATCCCTGGAGCGGAAAACCCAGAAAGCACGACCTCGGTGCCCTGTGCGCGCGCTACGGTGGCGGGGGACACCCCGTGGTCGGCGGGATCTCCTTCTCCCTCAGCGATCTCGAGAGAGCTCGAACGGTCCGGGACGAAATCCTCTCGGAGCTCAGCTCCGTGGAGCCCGAGCCATGAACAACTTCGCCCCCTTCCAGAGACCGGAAGGGAGCCGGCCGCTCATCTACGGACACCGCGGCGCGCGAAGGGCAGCCCCCGAGAACACCATCGAGGCATTCGAGCTCGCGATGGACCTGGGGGCGGAGGGCGTCGAACTCGACGTGCGGGTCACATCCGATCGCGCGCTCGTGATCCATCACGATGCAGCCTTCCGAAAGGATGACGGTAGTCTGCTCGAGCTCCGAGCCACACCCCTCGCCCAGCTCCGGCACGTCTCCGAAAGCGAGGGGAGACGAATTCCGACCCTCGACGAAGTCCTCGCCTTCAGCGAGCGCCGAAATGCTCTCTTGAACGTCGAGCTGAAGCCCTCAGGCTCGCTCTCCGGATGGCTCGCGCAAGCGGCCGCCGAAGCTCTCCGCGGCAGAGAGCGGATACTCGTGTCGAGCTTTCATGTCGGCATTCTGCAGAAATTCTGGCGTCTCCGGCCGGAGATTCCGACGGCTTACCTCTACGAACGGCGCCTCCGCTTTCCTCTCCGTTGGGTGCAGCGCTTCACGGGAGCAGGCGGTCTTCACCCCATGCAGACGCTGCTCGACGCTCCCACGGTCCAGCGGCTCCGCGGTCAGGGCGCGCTCGTCTTGAACGTTTGGACGGTGAATGACGCCGCCCGCGCAAGAGAGCTCGCCGCTCTCGGCGTCGACGGCGTCATCACCGATGTGCCGGGCGAGATCTTGAGAGCCCTCGAAAGCACCACGCCTCCTTGAGCTCGGCTGAGCTGCGCCGCCCGAGCCTCAGGCCGAACGGCGCGAGGTAACTCGCAGGTCAGTCCGAACAGCGACTCTCGAGCTGTCGCACTCCCCCGGGCGCCTCTTGCGTGAAGGAAGAGCTCGGAAGTGGCGGATTGTGCCAAACCTCTTCGTTGTCGATCGTGAGATCGTATCCCGTCTCACGGGCTCGGAACCGAACGAGTCCCGGCACCTCCGCGTCACACTCTGGCCCGCTCGGCGGAAGCGGCACGTCCAGCGGATCCTCTCCCGCCACCGTGGGCTTCCTCAAGACGCGCTGGTAGCGGCTGAGCGTGACTTCGTAGCTGAGCCGATCGCCCTCGAAGACGCGGGTGCCGAGATAGCGGAGCCTTTGTGCGTCCACAGGCGCATCGTAATCCTCATCGCGAACCCCGAAGCGAAGCTCCTGTCGAATCCCCGGTCCGGCGTAGAGCGTGGCCTCGTAGTGCCCGCCGCCGAAGAGCGGGGAGACCCAGCGGATCTCCGAACGCTCGTGCACGATCGTCGCCGGTCGTCCGCGCAGGGTCTCGACCAGCGCGCTCGGGGGCAAGGGGACGCGGGTGAACCGCATCACATTGCAGGTGCGCGCGGGACCGAAGAAGAAGCTCTTCTCTTGGAGGTCAAAGAGAGAAAAGCGCTCGCCATCTGAGGTCAACGTCGAGAGCGTCGCCCCAAAAGGGCTAATGACGTCGAAGCGGATCCGGTCGGGAACCTCCATGAGGTAAAGCATCCGCCCAGCGAGCCGCCGCCCATCGCCGTGAAACGAGAGGCGCGCCTCGCCGGAGAGCGCACGACTGCACTCCGATTGCTTGCGAACCCGCGAAAGGGCCTCGCTCGCCGAGTGGATTTGAGCGACCGGAGCCCGCCCGCACCCGAGCACGAACAGCAGCGGAAGAAAGAGCGTCCGAGAGAACGTCAACCCGCCGAGCCTCCGCCCGAGTTCTGGAGCAGGTCGAGCAAGTCCCAGTCCAGAGAGACGACATCAAGACTCGCGCGCTGCGCCAAGATGCCGTGCTCCAAGAAGAGCTCCGCAAGCTCCGCGCGCCCGGTGAGCGAGACCGGTGTCGCCGCGCTGGACGCAGCCTCCTCTCGAGCACCGCTCAGGACCTGTCCGCTGGTGATCAGCCAGCCATGCCCCGCGGAGCCATAGTGGTGCAGCGAGCCGCGCAGCTCGAGGACCTTCTCACGACCGACATCTCGACCGTCCCGGCGAACCACAATGGCGCTCGTCATCGCGCCCCAGGCGCTCTCGACCCCGCGCAGCTGAAGCGTAGCTTTGAGGTGCAGCTCGGAGCCGTGGGTGCCAGCCCGGCGTACCGGGGTGATGTCTTTGGCGCCCATCCGCTCGAGGAGCAATACGACGAGATCGCCGAGCGCGCGATGAGGCAGGCGGGCGAGTTGTTCACAGAGGGCGCGGCTCTGGGCGGCGCGGTAATTCTCGGCGGCGCGGGTGAGCGCTCGACGCGCTTCGTCGACACGACGGTCGACGTACCAGCTCATGGGGCTGAGCTTTGAGCCATTGATGCGAAAGCGGGGTCCCTGTCCGCTGCGCGAGGCCTTGAGATTTTCGGCGGCGGCCGCGAGCAAGAGCGACGCGGGGCTGACCTGAGATTCGCCGCGGCTGCGCTTTCGAATCTGGTCAGCGAGCTGGGAAGCGGCCACAGGCCCCCGCGAGCGATCGAAATCGCCAAACGCTGCTTCGAGCACCTTGACGAGATCGCGCGGGAGTTCCGTCGACGGGACCTCGAGAGTGGCGCTGCCGCCTTCGTCGATCCTCGCCACCAGCGCCTCCTCCGGCTCTGCATCGGAGACGGTATAGGCCGGGAGGTCGTCACCGCTGACATCATCGGACTCCTCGTCCCTCCGCCCGCGACCCCGACGCCTACGCCGGCGTCGCTTCGAAGCTCGGTCCCCGCCTTCGCCGTCGCTCGCTGCGTCAGCGGAGGTCTCCTCTTCTTCAGGAGCAAAGATCGGCTCATCGTCGTCCTCTTCGGGCGCGAACAGCTCACTCGCCCCTTGGGACAGCTCTGCGCGATGTTTCTCTTCGTCGTCCTCGGGGACGTCGATATCCGAGAGCGGCACGTGGGCCGCGACTTCTTCCGCTTCGACGTCGCTTGCGCCCGACTCCGCGTGTTCAGCCAGCGCCTTTTCGAGGGCGGCCGGATCGATGCATTCGAGAGGCGGCCTCTTATCAGCAAGTCCTTCGGTCACCTGAGCGTCGCTCCAATCACGAAGAGCAAACACCCCCGGCTTGACACGCTTGAGCGGATTCTCACGCTCCGACTTCTTGAGCAGCGAGTTCAGTCGCGACCCCATCGTCACCTCTGGGCTCTTGCCCACGTGGCTCAAGAGCCCCTTTTCGATCGCGATATCCGTGATGTCTTTATAGTGGAGAGGCTTGCCTACGAGACGCAGCACGAGAGCCGCAGCTTCGGTAAATGTCATTTTTCGTTTTCCTTTCGAAGCGGCAGCCCTCCGTGTCTTGGTCATCGCTGCTAGTTCCTGGAAGGCTCAGGGTTCGAGCCTCCACCGCCGGGACGAGTAGCCCCGGAGCAGCCGCCGCTTTCATTCACTCTCTCGAGCCGACAGCCGACGAATCCTCGTCTGCCCGTACTCGCTCGCCTTTTCTACCAAGGGGATACCTTTCAGCAAGGGTCCCGAGGCCGCCCAGACCGTGTATAATCCCCGAACCATATGACGAAGCCCTCGGAATCCGCGGCCCCCGGCGTGCCGCCGCTGTTCGTGGAGCTTTGTCAGGTCTTGCGATCGCGCGGGGTCGTGGTGAGAGAGGAGACCTTCCAGGGACCTTTCGACCGCGCCGGAGGCTACTGCGAGCTCAGGGGCGACCGGCTTGTCTTGCTCGACAAGCGCGCCCGCCCCGCCGAACAATTCCGCGCGCTCCTCGAGTGTATCGAGGAAATCGGACTCTCGACCCTCGGTCTGGCGGGCACCGACTTGAGCCCCGCCCTTCTCGCCCAGCTCAACCGAAGAGGTCACATGCCCTGGCCCCACTCGACCGAGGCGCCGCCCCTCGCCCGCGGTCACCTCCGACAAGACGTCTCACAGAACCTCGCCCCCTATACGACCCTCGGCATCGGAGGACCTGCCGCTGATTTCTTGGTCGTCCATGGTCGAACGTCCCTCGCCCACCAGCTCGCCCGCGCTCAGGAGCTCGGTCTCGAGACCCGAGTGCTCGGCGGCGGCAGCAACTTGGTCGTCGCGGACGAAGGGGTCGCCTCGAGTGTCGTTTTGATGCGGACGCGCGGAATTCGCTTCCAGGCCGAGAGCGGAAGTGTGCTCGCCGAGGTCGAGGCGGGCGAGAGCTGGGATGAGTTCGTTCGCCAAACCGTCGAGCGAGGATATCGGGGCCTCGAGTGCCTCTCGGGCATCCCGGGCACAGTCGGCGCCACCCCGATCCAAAACGTTGGGGCTTACGGCCAAGAGGTCGCCCAGACGATCGAGAGCGTCACAGTCATGGATCCGACGGACGGCTCACTGACGACCCTCTCGAACGAAGCCTGTGAGTTTTCCTACAGGAGCAGCATCTTCAAGGGCAAAGGGAGCGCGCTCGGTATCGTCGTCAGCGTCACCTTTCGCCTCGAAGAAGATCCCCGTCCTACGATCGCCTTCAAGGAGCTCGAGGCGGCGCTCTCGGACATCGCTGAGCCGACCTTGGCCGACGCGCGTCGCGCCGTTGTCGCGCTCCGGCGCAAGAAGTCGATGGTCTATGATGTGAGCGATCCGAATCACAGAAGCTGTGGCTCCTTCTTTACCAACCCAGTCTTGCCAGCCGCCGCGTTCGAAAGACTGCAGCGAAAGCACACGACCGTTCCCCATTTTCCCCTCCCCGACGGCACGTTTAAGGTCCCCGCGGCTTGGTTGATCGAAAAGTCGGGCCTCACGAGGGGCACGCGGCTCGGTCCTGTCGGACTCTCCACCGCCCATACCCTCGCCATCGTGGCGCACGACGGTGCAAGTGCGAAGGACGTCGTGCGCTTCGCTCATGTCGTCCGCCGACAGGTCGAGGAAACATTCGACGTCCGTTTGCGTCCGGAGCCAGAGTTCTGGGGGTTTGCGGAGCTCGAGGACGGACTACCCGTTCTGCCCGACGGGCAAGAGCCATGAGTAAAAACATATCCTCACGGGAAAGCGCCGAAGAGCGCTCGGCCTCCGCTTCCTCCGCCCGGGCTCCTTTGCTATCGAGGAGGCATGCGCCGCGGCCCCGGAACTGCTCAGCTCTTCTGTGCAGCGCTCGCCGTTTCGTCTTGCGCTGAGCCCGCGCGACCGGCGCGCGCCCCCTGCGTCGCGGCGTGTTTTCAGGAGAAGGACCGCTGCGTGCTCGAAGCCCAAACAGGCGAGGAGATCGAACGCTGTGACCAGAGCGAAAGCCGTTGCCACGCGACCTGCTACTAGCGGGCAGGGAAAGGGCCTCCGCGCGCGCTGGGCCTTTGCGGCGCTCGGAGTCCTGCTCGCCTCGTGCGTGCCATCTTACGTGCCGCCAGGTCCGGACGCGCCTCATGCGCTCTTGAAACTCAGACGACGTTACGGCGCTCCCTTCGGACCGACGCTCCGAGAGACCTTCACCGTCAACGGTGAGACCGCGTTGTCTCGCGAAGTCTCGGGTTATCGCGCGCTCTCCACGCTGAACGGCGTTGTCATGGCGCGCCCCGGAAAAATCACGCTCACAGCAAGCGCCGAGTTTTATCACCTGCAGCGCGAGCCCGGTTACCCGATCGGCTATTGTGGCGGGCCCCGCTACGGCATGGGCTGTTATGCCCCGAGCCGGATCGTGCGCGTCACCGACGCGTTTTGTTCTCGCTCCTTAGAGCTCGAGGTCGAAAGGGACGAGATCTACCTGTTCGAGCTCGCATTTGTGAGTGAAGACGTATGTCGCTTGGTCTGCTATCGCCAAAAGCCCCTCGAAGGCGGGCGTTTCCAGATGCTGCCCTGCGTCGCTCCGTAGAAAGCGCGCCGAGAGCGACATAGTCAAAAACACAAGCGCCGTAGGCAGATGTCCTGTCCCGAATGGATGTGCGCCGTTCGCAGACAGGCCGGAATTTTCCCTCGAATCCGCGAAAATCCGCGCATCCCACCTCGTCACCCATCGCTCACACAGGCATCACCAGTCGCACCGAAATACGGTCAGGTGCCTCTGGATCGTTGTGGAGGAGGTCACTTCCAGTAAACAATCGAAGAACAGAGGCCGTAGCGGACTTCGCACGATCCAATGCGGATCACCCTCTCGAAGGACGCGGCAGCAGAGATATGGACGAAACTATCCGCAAGCAGATCCACGGACTCGTGGCAGCCGGGCGCATCGCCTCTGCGGATCTCGTCCTGCTCCTCGCTAAGGCCCTGGAGGTTCGCTTCACGGGGACCTTAAATGTCCAGTCCCAGAGCCTCGGTCGCTCCACTTTCCTTTTTGAGGCTGGGGCCCCAGAGGCTGTTCGGGCCCCGCGGCAAGGTCGCCTCGTCTCGAGCGAGCTCTCGGATGTTCTTCCACCTGAACAGATCGACTTCCTCCAGAAGCATGCCGCAGCCCACGGCGTCGACGAGCTCACCGCTCTCGGTCATCTGCACCTGCTCCCTGAACTTACCCTCAGACGCCTCCGTGAACATTGTCTGCTCCGAGCGCTCAGCGAGCTCGTCGAAGCACCGGTCGCTCTCGATTATCGATTCACCAAAGAGAAGGAGAAGAGCAACGACTTCGTTCGCGCCCGCCTCGACCCGCTGCTCTGCTTCGCGACAGTCCTCGCGAAAGGTCGCGATCTGACGAGCTACAAGCAAGCTGTCACCTCCATTCGGCAAGCGATCCTCAAGCCGGTCGGCACCGCCCTGCCGACCGAATTGCCCGCCGTTACGCGCCAGGTGCTCCTTGCGCTCCGTCGCGAGCCCGTGAGTTTCGAAACGATGCGCCTCCGGCGCATCGCGCCCGAAGAAGCGCTGATCGCTTCCATCTGGGCGCTGCTCGCGACAGGCGGCCTCCGTGCCGAACCCAAGACGAGCGCGCTGCCGCCGAAATCGAGCGCGGTGCCGCCGAAATCGAGCGCTCTCCCACCAACTGCGAGCGTCTTGCCGCCCCACTCCCAGCGCGCCCCGAGCACCCGCGTCCCGCCCGCGAGCACTGTTCGCCCCCGCGCCATCACCGAGGCCCAGTCTCCTCTCTACAGCATGCCCGTCCGGACTTCTCAGGTTCCGACGCGCGCGCCTGGACCGAGCACCGAGGCGCCGGCCTCTTCGCGGGGCGGCGAGGAGATGAGCGTCGAGTCCGCGTCCTTTGACGCCTGGACCCGAGCAGTCGCCGATCCGAGGTGCAGCGATCGCGCGCTCCGCGTGGCGGAGCGCGCTGCGGCGCGTTTCCCCAAGAACCCGCGCATCTTGTTCTATCTCGGGGTGCTCCAGGTCAAATGTGGACTCGGGCAAGAAGGCGAACAAACCTTGCGCCGCGTCCTCAAGCTCGATCCCGAGCACATCGAAGCTCAAAAGGAGCTCCACGCTGTGCAGAGGCAGAACGCCGCCCGCTCTCAGACGAGACCGACCGCGCTCCTTGAGCGCCTCGGCGCTCGCAAGTCGAGCTGAACAAGCCCCGCAGAGGCGACGCGAGTCGGCGCAGGCTGCAAAGGCCCCTCAGACGAGGAACTCGCCCTGGTCGAACTGCTCGGGGCTGATCTCGCGAATGCCCTTTCGGCTCATCTCCAAGATGCGCGTCGCGACTCGACTCACCATTTCGCGGTCGTGGGTCACGAAAACGACAGTCCCCTCGAAGGCCGCCAGGCCCTGGGTCAGGGCGCGAATCGCCTCGAGATCGAGGTGGTTCGTCGGCTCGTCGAGCAAGAGCACGTTCGACTGCGTGATCATGAGCTTCGCGAGCAGGAGACGAACCGTCTCACCACCAGAAAGGACCTTGGTCGGCTTGAGCGGCTCGTCTTTGGTGAAGAGGAGTCGTCCGAAGAGGGCCCGCAGCTGTTCCTCGTCCGCGTGGGTGTTGAACTGCCAGAGCCACTTGTGCGCCGACATGTCGCTCTTTTCGATCACCTCATGGTGGTCCTGAGGCATGTAACCGACGTGCGTCTCATAACCCCATTCGACGCGGCCTTCGTCCGGCTTCACGTCGCCATGGAGGAGCTTGATGAGCGTGGTCTTACCGATGCCGTTCGGTCCCACGATGGCGATCTTGTCGCCGCGCATCACACTCAAGTTCCAGCGCTCACAGATGGTCACGTCGCCGAAGCGTTTGCTCACCATTTCAGCGGTCACGACCTGCTTGCCCGCCGGGCGCTTCTGATCGAAGCGGATGAACGGACGCTGGATGTTCGAGCGCTTCAAGTTCGCGAGTTCTCGCTTCTCCCGCTCGAGCTGACGCTCTCGGGACTTGACCTGGCTCGCCCGGGAACCCGCGCGGAAGCGCTGCACGAACTCTTGGAGATCAGCGATCTTCTTCTGGCGGGCTTCGTTCTGTAGCTCCAGGGAGCCGCGCGCTTCGGCCTTGGCCTCGACCATGTCGTCGTAGTTGCCGGGGTAAACGATGATCGTCTCGTAATCGATGTCAGCGATCTTGGTCGCAACCGAGTTCAAGAAGTGGCGATCGTGGCTGATGACGATCAGGGTTCCGGAATACGACAACAGGAAGTTCTCGAGCCAACGGATGCTGCCGATATCGAGGGCGTTCGTGGGCTCGTCGAGCAGGAGCGCATCGGGCTTTCCAAACAGAGCCTGCGCCAGAAGCACGCGCACTTTGTCGCCGCCTGTCAGGACACTCAGGGTCTCCTGGTGAATACTCGGGTCGATGCCGAGACCCTCTAGGAGCGCCGTAGCCTCCGCCTCGGCCATGTAACCGTCCTCTTCGGCGATCACCATTTCGAGCTCACCGAGCCGCATGCCTTCGTCGTCGGTCAGTCGGTCCCCCTTCGCGAGCAGGACCTCCTTTTCGCTCAGGGCCTTCCAGAGTGGAGCGTTGCCCATGAGGACGACATCGAGAATCTTGGTCGATTCGTACTGGTAGTGATCCTGGCGCAGGATGCCCGTCTTCTTCGGACGCTGCACGGAACCGCTCATCGGTTCGATGTCGCCGGAGAGGATCTTCATGAACGTCGACTTTCCAGCGCCGTTCGGGCCCGTGAGGCCGTAGCGCTCCCCCGGATGGAACGTGGTGCTGACCCCCTGGAATAGGACCTGGGGACCGAAATTCATCGAGACGTCTTGGACTTGGATCATGGCTCGCCAGAGTGCAGAGAAAGTAGGCCTCCGAAGGAGGGGCGCGGACCCTAGCAGGCGGGCGCGCCGAATCCACGTGCGGCGCGATCAATTGCGCAGCACGGCCTTTCAGCCGAGGCCGGAGGGCCAGGAGCCCTCGGCTCGCTAGGACACATTGCATCCTAGGACATAGTCTGTCAGAGACAAGCGCGGCACTTCCATGCACCCTCTTTCCCATGCTGACGCGCCTCACCATCCAAAACATCGGCCTGATGCGAAGCGAACAGATCGCCTTGTCGCCGGGCTTCAACGTGATCACCGGCGAGAGCGGCTCCGGAAAGTCGGTGCTCTTGAGCGCACTCCGGTTTGTGCTCGGATCGGCGCGCCTCGCCGCCCCGGTTCCGAATCCTGATCTGCCCGCGCGGGTCGAAGCGGTCTTCACCGTACGCCCGGGCAGCTTCGAAGAGTCAGTGCTCGGGGCGCTCGGCCGGCGAGCGAAGGGACCGCTCGTCCTTTCTCGAGAAATCGATGAACGGGGCCGCACGCGGGCCACGATCGACGGCGAGAAGGTCCCTCTGAAGACCTTGGCTGAGGTCGGAGAGTGCCTCCTCGCGAGTTCCACGCAGGGGCAGAGCACGCTGCTCCGCAAACCCAAGGCGCAGCTCGCCCTCTACGATAGCGTGCTCGGTCTCTCCGAAGAGGCCCGGAAAGTCAGTGAGCTTCACGCGGCCTGGTCCGAGGCCAAGAGCGCCCTACGCCAGGTGACCAGTGAGCTCGAGCGGGCAGAGGCGCGCCGGGAGCTCCTCGAGTACCAAGCCGCCGAGCTCGACGGGCTCCCGGAGCTCGACTTCGACGCCCTCGAAGAGAAAGCCGAAGCGCTCGCAGACCGAAAGCGCGCCATCGAGGCCGCCGAGGCGCTCCTCGCCGAGCTCTGCCCCACTGACACCACGAGCATCCGCCAAACCCTGCGCGCAGCACTGCGCTCAGCGCATGCGCTGAGCGCAGTGCATTCTGAAAAGGTCGGGGCGCTGCTCTCTGGCGCGTTGCATCAGATTGAAGAAGCCGTCTACGAGCTCGAGCGCGAAATCGAAGACGGGCGAAGCGACGCGCTCGAGTTCGAAGAGACGCTCTCGCTCTCCCAGAGAGTCCGCGACTTGAGCCAGAAGTACCGAGTAGCTCCCCAGGAACTCTCCCGACTCGCAGCGGAGAGGCGGCGTGAGCTCGAGGAGCTCGAGCGGCGCCGAACGGCCGCGACTGAGCTCGCGAGAGCAGTGTCAGAGCGCGAGGCAGAGCTCGTCCGGGCGGCCGATCGACTCCACGAGCGGCGCGCGAAAGGCGCACGACGAGCCACAGAACAACTGGCCCTGCGCCTCGCCCGTCTCGGCCTCGAAGCGGTGAGCGTCCGCTTCGAACTCTCGCTCGTGGAGCTTGGCCCGAGCGGCGTCTCCGGGCTGACTGTTCTTTTCTCCCCCTACCCCGGCGCCGAAGAAGTGCCGATCGGTCGCGCCGCGTCAGGCGGCGAGTTGAGCCGGGTGCTCTTGGCCCTGCTTCTTACAAGTCGCTCACGTCCCCAGTCCCTGGTTCTCGACGAGATCGACGCCGGAACCAGCGGCGAGGCAAACACCAGGATCGCCCAGGCCTTGCTCGAAGAGGGGGACGACAGCCAGTTCATCGCCGTGACCCATTCACCGCTCCTCGCCGCGAAGGCGCGGGAACATATCCTGGTCGAGAAATCTCTTGTCCCCGCACCGACCTCGAAGGTTCGAGTCCTGGGCCCGGAAGAGCGCAGGCAGGAGCTCGAACGCATGCTCGGCGGAGGTCCGACGGCGACCAGCCACGCCGCAGCGCTGCTCGGTCGAGAGCGCCCGCTCCGGCTAGTCGCGTCCTAAGAATTCCTCAGGACGAGAGGCGAGGATCCCCGGACCTCTCTCCATCAAGACGCCGAAAACCTCAGACCGCTGACGGGGCAGGCTCGTCCTTGTCGTGCTTGCCTTCGCCGCCACACAGAGCCGACGGGGCTGGCTCGTCCTTGTCGTGCTTGCCTTCGCCGCCACACAGAGCCGACGGGGCAGGCTCGTCCTTGTCGTGCTTGCCTTCGCCGCCACACAGAGCCGACGGGGCAGGCTCGTCCTTGTCGTGCTTGCCTTCGCCACCAC
>ENA-UOVV01000087-UOVV01000087.1-compost-metagenome-genome-assembly--contig:-NODE-87-length-140631-cov-18.325404_pt1 | contig 140631 bp, 109 predicted proteins | sample MGYA00238155_ERZ761577 | MGnify/ENA primary metagenome ERZ761577 (study PRJEB28898, sample SAMN06268775) | compost metagenome | isolation source: Emeryville, CA | place: USA:Emeryville, CA | collected...
CGCTAGCGTTCATCCTGAGCCAGGATCAAACTCTCCATTGTAAATGAGTTTTGACCTTGGCGTTAATTTAAACTCAGTAAATTAACGTTCAAGTTCGATGCTTTTATCGCAAACCTTACCATAAATATTGCTATTTATGTACTGTTACTTCCAATCTTTCAAAGATCTTTCCGGCGTTACTTAGCCGCCCCTTTTGAAAGGGGTTGCAAAAGTATGAAGCCTTTATGATTCAACCAAAATTTTTCAGAGATTTTTTTTCGGGATTTTGATTTCCGAACTCTCATCAAATTATGTAGAAGAACTTTCGAATTTTTTGGGACTGCAAAGATACTTTCCTTTGTATTACCAACCAAGTTTTTTTTCAATTTTTTTTCTCGCTACTACCATCCTAACTCACTGTGTTTCACTTGGTTGCGTTGGGGTTGCAAAGTTAGGAAGCATATTATTATCAGCCAAATCTTTTTGATTTTTTTTCTGATTTTTTTCGGACCAAACTGCCCCGAACCGCTTCCGTCAACCTTACTCCTTACAGCCTTAATTCAGAGAACTTATCGTTGTTTCAAGAACGGGCGGCAAAGTTAAGAGCGTTTTTGATATCAGCCAAATTTTATTGATAAATCTTTTATTTTTTTGGCGTTTCCGCTGTTTTGCCGGCCTTTGAAGAACTACCGTTTTTGTCAAACGGGTTGCAAAGATATGCAGGTTTTCATTCCTGCCAAATAAATTTTGAAAATTATTTCAGCCCTTATCTGAAAGCCTTATCCCATGCGGGTTTCAGGGAAGAATTTTTTTACCCTCTTCAAAATATCCTTCGGGATACTCTACCTTTTCCAGCCACAATCCTCCCCCCGGAACTGCAAAATCTGCCCTCCTGCAATCTTTTCCCTCCAAAATATCCCTGTATGCTTCCGCCCCCTCCCCTTTCCGGGCCAGCTTAAGCATGGTTCCCACCAGTCCGCGCACCATCCCCCTTAGGAATCTGTTCCCCTTTATATAATAACTTATCCTGTCGCCATCAAATACCCACCTGCTATCCATAATGGTACAGTTAAAAGTCTTTACCTGAGTATTTCTCTTGGAAAAACTGGTGAAATCATGAAAGCCCAATATCTCTTCTGCAATCTCTGTAAGCCTTTCGAAATTAATTTCATAGGGATAGTAATAAGCAAACTCCTTTAAAAAAGGGTTCTTCTTTCTATAAATATCATATCTGTACTGCCTGCTGATGGCATCAAACCTGCAATGGCAGCCCGGCCGCACAAGGGTAATACTATGAATGGCTATGTCTTCGGGAAGGATGCTGTTTAAATTATATATAGCACGAGCCGGAATTTCTTCTTCCAAATCAAAATGAAAGTAATTCTGCAAGGCATGTACCCCGGCATCGGTCCGGGAAGATCCCGTCAACTCTACCGGTTTTCTAAAATATACAGCTAATGCTCTTTCCGTTTCAGATTGTACCGTCAGTGCATTTTCCTGTATCTGAAATCCTGAATAGCGGCTGCCTTTATAGGCAACCTCCAAAAAATATCGGTTCATGAAACGAAATTAAGGCGTGGATGGAATTAATGCCTTTAAACGCTTTTTATAAAATTCGCTTTGCAGGTACTGCGATAATAATATAAAGTTACCGGAATCGCTCAGAAACGGATAAACGGCCTCAAAGAAGTTGTATTTCCCGTCGTCATCGGAAAAGAGCTCCGATAAGGCAATCGTTTGCCTTACCGTAAAGCATTTTTGCTTAAACAACTTTTCTGCCACCTTCAGCTTGGCATAATCCGATGCTTCCTTCATCATCTTTACCCTCAGCTTGTCAATTTCAGCATCGGTAGCAAACCTAACGCAGTTGGAATTAATCATTAATCCACCCTTACGCACGGGTTCCTGAGGAATTTCAGTCTTTACTGTCTCCTCCTTTCCGGGTTCTTTTTTCTCTTCTACAGTAACCTTTTGCTCTGGGTCCGGCTTTTTCTCTTCTGCCTTTACAGGCTCAGGTTCGGTTTTTTGCACCCATTCCGGATCCTGCTCCACAATCACCGGATCGAGGGCAATAAGAACATTCACGGTATCCCCTTCTACCTTATACCATATCTCTCTCAGCCCATCTTTTACATTATCGGAAACCAGTGTAATAGATTTTGTTGCCATTAACCTTAGAGAATCGGCCTGTTCTGCAAGCTTTTCTCCCTCTTCCAGCAGACGCTCCCCATCTTCCTCGGTAAGTTCGGACATAACAGATTCCGCATCATCCGAAGAATCTTTTATGACGGCAGTCGCATGGAGGGAATCTGCCATCAGGCTGTCGGACAGCGAGATTTCCGAAGGCCGGGCAGTGATAACTAAAGCGGAATCAGGGCGGTAGATACCTATACTATCTGTTACTCCTACAGATTCTTTTAAATCTGCAGGATGCTCTTCAGCCACTGCCAGACTATCCTTTGATATTTGAGTTAGGCTGTCAACAGGAAAATCAGGCTCCGGAATTTCCATTTTATTCTCAGCCAGGGTTAATGTATCTTGCCTTTCGGTTTGTTCAGAAGCATTGGCAGCCACAAGCATACTGTCTATAGAAACCGGCTCTGATACGGTATTTACCAATACTTCTTCCTGCTTCTTCCCCTCATCCACTCTGACAATATTGTATAATACGGCAGAATCGTTTACCACATTGGCGAGCAGCACTGCATAAGGATCTGTACGCATGGAAGTACTGATATCCTGAAGGTTTCCGCCAATTACTCTTGAAGGCAGAATTGTAACTCCGGCAGTTAAGTCATGTAAGCTCAGCCCGTTTTCTGATTCCTTTATTGTAAAAGCCCTGTCTTTATGCTGAATGTCTATGGAAAATACGTACTGCTTTTTATCCCTCTGGAAACCTATACGAAACTCATAATTCCCCTTTTGAAGAGACGGGAGGATCAGATATCCCCCTTTTGAGGATATGATGGTATCGCGGTGGTGAAGGTAAAAGCCGGCCTTTTGTTCAGAATCGATATATATATAATATTGCTCCTGAGCAAACCCCGACAGCGTGCACAACAAAAAGAATAGTCTGAATAAAACCTTCATTCCCACCATTTAACAGCAAATCTAATAAAGTATGGTTAATCCTAAGGACTCAAATAATCGGGCCGAAATGGACATTTCCGCCCGGCCTTCTCAACATATTATGATGAATGAACACAAAACATAGTGATATTAAGACTTTATTTCATTTGAATTCTGTTAAAAACCTACCACTCTTCATTTTTTCAAACCCGGCAATACTCCCTTCTCTTATCTTTATCCTAAAAGACAAATTAACATGAGAAGAGCATTTTTTCTTCTGATGCTCCTTGCCGGAAGTTTGCAGACAGTGTTTGCGCAAACGCAGGGAGTATACAGAGCTACCCCTGAAAAGATTAATAATCTGGTGCATACCAAATTAGACATTCAACTGGATTTTGATCGCTCCTATGTAATAGGAAAAGCCTGGATAACCCTGCAACCACATTTTTATCCAACCGATTCGCTGGCTTTGGATGCAAAAGGTATGGAGATTAAGAAAGTGGAACTGGTAAGCGTAAATAAAACCACCCCCTTAAAATACAAGTACGATGGGATGGTTATGCATGTTCACCTGGGCAAAACCTTCACGCGGCATGATAAATACACTGTTTATATAGAATATACAGGGAAACCCAACGAGCTGGATGCCAAAGGAAGTACAGCCATTACCGATGCCAGGGGAATGTATTTTATTAATCCCAGAGGAGAAGAAAAAGACAAACCTACTCAGGTTTGGACGCAGGGTGAAACAGAAGCCTCTTCTGTATGGTTCCCCACCATTGACAAGCCAAACCAGAAGACTACGCAGGAACTTACGGTAACTGTTCCGGATAAGTTTGTGACCCTTTCCAACGGACAACTGGTAAGCCAGAAGAAAAACAGCGATGGCACCAGAACCGATTCTTATAAAATGGACAAACCCCATGCTCCTTATTTATTCTTTCTTGGTGTAGGAGAATTTGCTGTGGTGAAAGACAGTTACAAAGGCAAGGAAGTGAGTTACTATGTGGAAAAGGAATACGAACCTGTAGCCAGAAAGATTTTTGGAATGACTCCTGAAATGATGGGATATTTTTCTAAAATCCTCAACTATGAATATCCCTGGAATAAATATGCGCAAATGGTGGCGAGGGACTATGTAAGCGGTGCGATGGAAAATACCACAGCAGTGCTGCATCAGGAAAGTGCACAACAGGATGCGAGAGAATTGCTGGATGGCAATCATTGGGAAAGAGTGATTGCGCATGAATTATTCCACCACTGGTTTGGTAACCTTGTAACTACCGAAAGCTGGAGCAACCTTCCTTTAAATGAAGCTTTTGCCAACTATAGTGAATACCTGTGGGATGAATACAAATACGGAAAAGAAGAAGCAGATAAAAATGCTTATGGAGAAATGGAAGGTTACCTGATGCAGGAAGGCAATGAAAAGAAAGACCTGGTAAGGTTTAATTATCAGGATAAAGAAGACATGTTTGATGCAGTTAGTTATAATAAAGGCGGAAGAGTATTGCACATGCTGAGATATGTTTTGGGAGACAGTGCATTCTTTAATACCCTTAACCTTTACCTCACTCAAAATGCTTATAAGGCTGCCGAAGCGCATCATTTAAGGCTTGCGGCTGAAGAAGTTTCAGGGAAAGACCTGAACTGGTTTTTCAACCAATGGTTTTTCGGCAGCGGTCATCCTGATTTGAAAATCGACTATGTGTATGATGATGCAGCCAAAACGGTTACCGTTGTTGTAAAACAAAAACAAAGCAAGCCTTTCCGGATGCCTGTGAATATAGACGTGCATGAGGGGGGGAAGAAAACCACACATAAAGTATGGATAGCTAATACGGAAGACCGCTTTACTTTCAAATATAACCTGCGCCCTGACCTGGTAAACTTCGACAGTGACAAATATCTGCTGGCAGTAAAAGAAGATAATAAGTCTGCAGCGAATTACCTGTATCAATATAAGCATGCAAGCAATTATGCAGATAAAAGAGAGGCTGTGGAATTTGCAGCCGGCATATTTGCCAATAATGATCAAAGTGCCAGGGCAGCAGCAACAGAAATTTTCAAACTGGCATTAAAAGATAAATACTACGGCATAAGGCAATTTGCACTTTCTAATATCGACCCTAGCGATTCTTTCCTCAAAAAAGAACTGGAGCAGGAGATATTACAAATCGCAAAATCCGATAATAACCGGCCTACCAAAGCCGATGCCCTCGAATTGTTAGCATCTTATAATAAAGATGAATACAAGCCGATATTTGAAGCAGCCCTAAAAGACTCTTCTTATTCCGTTGCAGGAGCGGCCCTTAATGCATTATCCTATATTGATGAAGCGCTGGCACTTGCAAAAGCAAAAGAACTGGACAGAGGAAAAGTAAAAGGCAAACTGGAGCAAGCCATTATCAGGCAATATATCCATACCGATGATGAGGAGATATTTGATAAAGTAGTTGACCGGTTTAAAAACATGCCTCTTTCTCAGGAAAAATTTGATTTATTGATACAATTAGGTGGCACCATAATGAAAACTGAAAGCACATCCATTGTGAAAAAGGCTGCCGACATGATAACAGCATTCAGAGACAGCGTTCCATCGCAATACGGATTATCAGCTCCAATCAACGGTTTCCTGGAAAGGCTTGCTGCAGATAAAGCTGCCAAGTCTGCTACTGCTACCGATAAGAACGCATTGAAAGAACAGGTGGAATACCTGAGAGCAGCAGCAAAGGGAGGTTTTTAATGTTGTTTTAGTTTCTGCATATAACCTGTGCTCAAAATGAGCACAGGTTTTTTATTGCCTATCAGGCAGGGCAGGTAAGCAAATTGCTTAGAGAGGTTTGTGTCAACTTGGCTTATCTTTATTATATATTATATGCCTGTATCAGATTATTCTTTAAAATTCAGAAGGTTCCTCAGCAGCCAGTACATGTACCACGGGGTAAAAGTGGCGCTGGGTATAATGATTCCTGCGCTGGTATTATATAATCTTGGCCTGCTGGAATCAATGATTACCTTCCCCCTGGGAGTGGCCATGACCAGTTCGGCCGATTCTCCCGGGCCTCCGCACCACAGGCGAAACGGGATGCTAATCAGTATTGGAATTAATGTTTTGATACTATTGATATCAGGCATTACCCGCCACAACGATTACCTTGTAGCGCTCAACCTTGTAATATTCGGACTCTTGTTTTCCATGACCGGAGTATTTGGAAACAGAGCCAACAGTATTGGGATATCGGCCCTGATTGTTTTCACCCTAACACTGAATGAAAGGCTGACGCTCACGAATTACGTTTGGCAATCGCTCTACTTCCTATTAGGAGGCATATGGTATTTTCTTTTCTCTTCTTTGTTATACCGGTTAAGCCCTTATCAGCCTGTGCTGCAACTTTTGGGTGAAACGCTGATGGAAACATCGGAATATTTAAAAGTAAGGGCTTCACTTTACAGGCCGGGAGTAAAATTTGATCAACAATACCGGCAACTGGTTGAATTACAACTGAAAATTCATAACCATCAGCAGGAGTTGAGAGAAATGCTTTATGCCACAAGGGTTTTTGTAAAAGAATCCACTCCAAAAAGCAGAAGAGTGATGATGATATTTCTCGACAGCGTTGATTTGTTTGAGAGTATCATGACCACACAAACGGAATTCGAAAAATTGCATGAAGATTTCGGAGACACCGATATCCTCAACCAGTTTGCAGAAAATATTGAAATGATTGCGGAAAGTATTCAGGATATCGGTTTATCGCTTCAGGAGGTAATTATCCCTCTCAGAAACTGGCCCGACCTGGATGCGAAATTCAATGAAAGCAATGAAGCTTTCGAATATCTTAGAAACACCAGATTACAGAAAGGGGGGAATGTGGAAGGGTTTATCCGGCTCCGCCAGGTTTTACACAGGATACAGGACCTGACCCAAAGAACCAAAAGGTTGAAGGTATATTTAATGGAAAGCGAAGAAAATAATCAACCTGCTGTAACCAATACAGGAGACATCAACCTTCAACAATTCAAGCCTATACAGGAAATCAGCTTTGATATTTTCAAATCCAATTTCACTTTAAAGTCTACCACCTTCAGGAATGCCATCAGCATGGTCATCGCATTAATGTCGGGATTTCTGATAAGTAAAATCTTTTTAATAGGCAACGGATTCTGGATATTGATGACTATTGCTGCAACCTTAAGGCCTTCATTCGCACTGGCAAAAAGCAGAAATTTTCAAAGAGTTGCAGGTACCTTAATCGGAGCAGGCTTTAGCTTTTTGATTTTATTCCTGATTCACGATCCGGGGATATTACTGGCTGTATTGATTGTTGCAATTATAATAGGGTTCGGATTAATAAAGGTGAATTATGCAACAGGCATTGCAGGAATTACGCTTTATGTTATCCTGTCGTTTTATTTTCTGCATCCGGTGGATGTAAATACGATATTAATAGACAGAATCATTGATACCATTATAGGTTGCTTTATAGCTTACATGGCAGCTTTGATGGTGCTTCCCAACTGGGCAAGCGACCAATTTGAATATGAAATTTCAGATACGATAGAAAAGACAAGAAATTATTTTCTTCAGGCAGCTAAGTTTTTTCAATCAGGGCCTCCTCCCATTCTGGAATACAAAGTAGCCAGAAAAGAGGCTTATGTTGCCCTGGCGAATCTATCGGGCAAATTGCAGCAGGTAATTTCCGAGCCTAACCGCCCGCGTGAACTGATGACTTATTACCATCAACTGGTGACGATTAACCATATGCTTACATCCCATATAGCCGGACTCGCATTTTACGGAAATCAATCCTGGGAAAAATACCAACAGGATGAATTTGATCCTATGATTAAATTTATCTTGCAACAGTTCAAAAAAGCATTGGAGATTAATGAAACCGAAACTCCACAACCTTTGGGCAATCATTCCATTCCTATTAATAAAAAAGTAACCAGGTTATTAAACGAAAGAAAGGCCAGTCTGGAATTCGGGTTGAATCATACACCGGTAGAGGTTAGAAAAGAAATGACAGAACTGAAAATCATTACCGATCAGTTCAGGTTGATTTCAGCAGCACTCAACGACGAAATAAGGGTTTTAAATAAGATTCACAGCCCTGTTGTAAAAGAAGAATTAACCCTTCAGGAAAGGTTAAGGACGTTGCTGCGGTTGAAAACCAGGGAAGGAAAGGGAATCCATGAAAATGGTAAATAGTACATGTGATTCAATTAAGAATTAAAAATTTTACTATTACCATTTTTATTCAAAAAATCCTATTTTGAATATCGCATGTCCTTTCGCCATGCATCCTGCCTGACAGGAGCTACGCTGTTGATCACCGCACATAGCCTTTCAAATCGAAAATAATAAAATGACTTAATCCTTCTCCGGCTATGTAGGACTGGCATTGGTGAATAGAAATTAAGCTTGCGTGGAAATGAAACTTACTTTAAAATAAATAAGCCGGAGAATCGGGATATCTCAATTCTCCGGCTTCCAATCGTAAATCACAAATCGTATGATGTATGTCGTAAATTAAATCACCAGGTTTATCATTCGTCCTTTTACAAATATAAACTTCTTCACTTCCTTTCCTTCCACCCATTTCTGCACAATTGCATCAGCCATTACGATTTTTTCCACTTCATCCTGAGTGGCATCGAGGCTGATTTCAATTTGGGTACGTACTTTTCCGTTTACTGATACCGGATAGGTTTTGGAAGATTCTACAAGATATTTTTCTTCCAGAACGGGAAAAGGAGCATCGAGGATACTGCCTTCTTTTCCTGCGGCATTCCACAGTTCCTCTGTAATATGCGGAGCGAACGGGTTTAACAGGATAAGAAAATCGGTAAGGATTTTTTCTTTATGGCATTTCATATCTGTCAGCTCATTCAGGCTGATCATCATGGCTGATACGGCAGTGTTGAAAGAAAAGCGTTCGTAATCTTCTTCAAGCTTTTTAATGGTCCTGTGCAACACTTTCAGTTCTGCAGCATTGGGCTCCTCTTTTGTCACCAGCCATTTACCGGTTTGATCATCGTAGAACAACCTCCAGAGTTTTTTCAGAAATCTGTGTACTCCCTCAATACCTTTGGTATCCCAGGGTTTATCCTGTTCAACCGGGCCAAGGAACATTTCATACAACCTGAAAGTATCAGCGCCGTATTTTTCTATGATATCATCCGGATTTACCACGTTGAAATAACGCTTACTCATTTTTTCCAAACGGCCCGAGCAAAACAATTTTCCGTCTTCCAGAATGAATTCGGCATTTTCAAAATCGGGCTTCCATTTTTTAAAAGCTTCTATATCCAGTTCAAAACCATTAACAATATTCACATCCACGTGAATTTCATCGGTCTGATACTGGTCTTTCAATCCGGCTGAAACAAAGGTGTTGGTTCCGTGAATTCTGTGAACCAGCCTGGAGTCTCCGCCAATTTTTCCCTGGTTGATCAGTTTGCGGAAAGGTTCATCAAAACCAATATAACCTAAATCGTAGAGCAATTTGGTCCACAGCCTGCTGTATAGCAAATGCCCTACAGCGTGTTCGGTTCCGCCAACATATACATCCACCTGATTCCAGTAATCTGAAATTTCCCTGCTGCAGAATTCCCTGTCATTTGCAGGATCCATATAGCGAAGGAAGTACCAGCTGCTGCCGGCATAACCCGGCATGGTATTCACTTCTCTTATTCCGCCTTTATAATTTTTCCAGTCTTCAAGGTTAGCTAAAGGGCCTTCTCCTTCCGGACCGGGCTTCAACTCATCCATATGGGGCAATACCACAGGAAGTTCAGCTTCATCAAGAGGTATGGCCATGCCATCTTTCCAGACAATCGGAAAAGGTTCGCCCCAGTAACGCTGACGGCTAAACGCAGCATCCCGCATTTTGTAATTGACTTTCCTTTTTCCGATGCCCATCTCCTCAATTTTGTTCAGTACCACTTCCATAGCATCGCGCATTACCATTCCGTTGAGAAATCCGCTGTTTTCCAGAATGGCGTCTTTGGTTGGATTAGCTTCGTTACCGTCGTAATCCTTTCCAATGATATTGGTGATGGGAATATTAAAATGGCGGGCAAATTTATGGTCGCGTTCATCACCGCAAGGCACAGCCATAATAGCGCCGGTACCATAACCGGCAAGAACGTATTCGCTAATCCATACAGGAATTTCTTTGTTATTGAAAGGATTAATGGCGTAAGCACCGGTAAAGCAACCGGTAACTTTTTTTTCGGCCATTCTTTCCCTTTCGCTTCTGCTGTTGACATAAGCGATATACTCGTCAATTGCGGCCTGTTGTTCGGAAGTGGTAATTTTCTTCACGAGGTCGTGCTCGGGAGAAATCACCATGAAATCTACTCCGAAAATGGTATCCGGCCGGGTAGTATATACTTTCAGTTTTTCACCATGGCCTTTCAGCGCGAAATCTATTTCGGCACCATAGCTTTTACCAATCCAGTTGGTTTGCATTTCCTTCATTGCCTCGCTAAACTCTACCCTGTTCAAACCTTCCAGCAACCTGTCGGCATATTCTGTAATACGCATGTACCACTGGCGGAGTTTTTTCTTTACTACAGGGTACCCTCCTCTTTCACTCACTCCATTTACCACTTCATCATTTGCCAGTACGGTATTCAGGGCTGCGCACCAGTTTACTTCACCGTAACCGCAATAGGCAAGGCGGTAATGCATGAGAATATCGTGTTGTTCCTTTTCGGAAAATGCTTTCCATTGTTCTGCAGTAAATTCAATGGAATCGTCACCCGGGCAGGGATGGTTTCTATTTCCTTCGGCATTGAAGATTTCTACCAGCTTTTCAATGGGTTGAGCTTTTCCTTCCTTTCGGTTATACCAGCTTTTGAACATTTGAAGGAAAATCCACTGGGTCCATTTGTAATAAGATGGGTCGCAGGTTCTCACTTCCCTTGACCAGTCGAAGCAAAAACCGATATTTTCCAATTGCCGGCGGAAATTATTGATATTATTTTCCGTAGAAACTGCAGGATGTATTCCGTGTTCAATTGCATATTGCTCAGCCGGAAGGCCAAATGCATCATACCCCATAGGATGAAGCACGTTAAAGCCTTTCAGCCTTTTATACCTTGCATAGATATCGCTGGCAATATAGCCGAGGGGATGCCCCACATGCAGCCCCGCCCCGCTGGGATAGGGGAACATATCCAATACATAATATTTAGGCTTTTCGCTTTGGTGAGTTACTTTGTATTTCTCATCCTTGCGCCATTGTTCCTGCCATTTGCGTTCGATTTCCCTGAAACGATATTCCATACAATAAACCGGGTGTAAAAAATTAAAAAAATCCGGAAGCTTCCGGGGGTGCAAAAATACAGAAATAAAACAAGGGGAAGGCTGTAGTGATAAGTAAAAGCAAAAATCATCATCCTGTTAAAAATTGAAGCATTTTCTAAAATTCCGGCATTTTGCTCCTACAGTTAAGCCGTTGGATTTATATTTGGTTAATTTTGAGCAAATAAACCGACCTATTACATGAGTCAGACCAGTAAAACATCCAATAGAAAGTCCAAACCATCCTATTTTATGGCAATCATGGGCGTTGCCATTGTATTGTTCTTCGTAGGAATTTTTGGCTGGGTATTCCTTTATGCCAGCCGTTATATGGAAGTGTTGAAAGAAAATGTTCAGGTACAGGTTTATTTAAGGAATAATGTTGCCCAACACCAGATTGACACCCTTACCAATTATATCAAAGCACAGCCCTATGCGTTGGATGTGGAATTTGTGGATAAGGAAACTGCAAAAAAACGCTGGCTGAGCGATGGGGGGGATGATTTTACCAACTTCCTGGATGAAAACCCTTTACCCAATTCCATCAATTTTCATACAAAATCTGATTACGTACATCCCGACAGCCTCAACAAAATCAAAGCAGATCTGCTTTCACAAGAATTGCTGGTGCAATCGGTAAACTATCCGACCAACCTGGTAGAGAAAATGGGAACAACCATGCAATATATCCTGTTTGGACTGGGTGTACTGGCCATAATATTCCTGGTGTTCTCCATTATACTTATAGACAATACCACAAGGCTGGCCATGTACAGCAACAGGTTTATTATTAAAACCATGCAAATGGTGGGTGCTACCAGAGGGTTTATCTCCAGGCCTATGAACATTCGGGCCATCCTCAACGGAGCCATAGCCGCGGTGATTGCCATTGCCCTTATATATTTATTAATCATCTTTTTCGAAAACCAGCAGCCTTACCTGAAGGACCTCAGGGAAAACGATAAACTTTTCATGCTTTTTGGGCTTTTGGTAGTATTAGGAATCGGAATCAGCCTTTTCAGCACCCAGAGAAGCGTATTAAAATACCTTAAAATGAAGCTTGACGACCTGTATTAATATGCAGAAAAGCTTGTTTTTTTATTCCTATATTGCAAACCGAAATCAGAATTTATGGCTGAAAAGAAAAAAGAGGTAGTGGAAACTGCCGACAACTTGTTTGGGAAAAAGAATTATGTCCTCATAGGAATAGGTATTGTTGTTATCATCATAGGTCTTTTGCTGATGATTGGAGGAAAAAGCCCTGATCCAAATGTTTTCCTCAAGGATGAAATTTATGGTTTCAGAAGGACCACACTGGCTCCTATTGTGATTTTACTGGGTTTTGTGATTGAGATGGTGGCGATTTTCAGGAAGCCCTAACCTGCCTTCTCCTTAAACCAAATCTGAATGACTTTTTTTGAAGCACTCATTATTGCCATAGTGGAAGGGCTGACGGAGTATCTCCCCATTTCTTCCACTGCACACATGGTATTTACGGCAGCTTTGCTGGGGATGGAGGAAGATGAATTCCTGAAAATGTTTCAGGTATCCATACAGTTTGGCGCCATCCTTTCCATAGTAGTATTATACTGGAGAAAATTCTTCGATTTAAAAAACCTCCTCTTTTATTACAAACTGGCCATAGCCGTTATCCCTGCACTGGCACTGGGATATCTGTTTGATGATAAAATAGAATCGGTATTGGGAAATCCGGTAGCCATAGCCGTAGTTTTGGTTTTGGGAGGAATTGTGCTGTTGTTTGCCGACAACTGGTTTAAAATCCCTACCATACACGACGAAAAAGATATTACCATTAAGAAAGCCGTGATTATAGGCTTCTGGCAATGCCTGGCAATGATGCCCGGGGTAAGCCGTTCGGCGGCTTCCATAATTGGTGGCATGACTCAGGGATTATCCAGAAAAGCTGCGGCAGAATTTTCGTTTTTCCTTGCTGTTCCAACCATGCTGGCCGTGACAGTATATTCCATATTTGTAAAAACCTGGGGAAATGATATGAAAGGTTATGAAATGATCCTGCAGGATGACAATCATATTCAACTCTTTCTTCTGGGTAATATTGTGGCTTTTGTGGTGGCCATGATAGCGGTAAAATCTTTTATAGCCCTCCTTACCAGATACGGATTCAAATTTTGGGGATGGTACAGGATTATTGCCGGAGTATTATTACTTTGGTACTTCCTAAGCTGAACTTTCCTATGAAATATGCCGGTTTTTATTCTTTAACAGGAAAATCCGAACATTGGCAAAATTTCACGCACAGACTGCTCCCAAAAAGATTATCAATGCCTGGTGTATGTACGACTGGGCTAACTCAGTATATACTCTGGTAATTACCACCACTTTCTTTCCTATTTATTTTATTGCCGCAACTTCTGCTGCATATCCCGAAAATGGCGACAGAGTAGAACTATTGGGCAGGAGTTTTGTGAACAGTGCCTTGTATGATTATGCCCTTGCAGGCGCTTTTTTATTTATTGCTTTACTGTATCCTATTCTCACCTCTATTGCCGATGCAAGAAATTACAAGAAGCAGTTTATGCGCTTTTTCTGCTATGTAGGAGGAGCAGGCTGCTGCATGTTATATTTCTTCGACGGGTTTAATGTAGGATGGGGAATATTCTTTTTCATGCTTGGGGCAATAGGTTACAGTGGAAGTATCGTTTTTTACAATGCCTATCTTCCTGAAATTGCGCATGAGCAGGACCGTGACAGAATTTCTGCCCGGGGTTTCTCTTTTGGTTATATAGGAAGCGTCATTTTACAGGTTATCGGATTTGCACTGGTAATAATGATGCCCGAGAATGAAGGGCTTGCATCTAGAATTACTTTTTTACTGGTAGGGTTATGGTGGATAGGTTTTGCGCAAATCAGTTTCAAATACCTTCCGGAAGGCAACAATACAGCAAGAACAAAAAAGGGATGGAAATCTTTGTTTACCGATGGGTTCGTGGAAATGGAAAAAGTTTACCGCCAGGTAAAGGTGATGCCTAAGCTTAAAAGATTCCTTCGCGGATTTTTCTTCTATAGTATGGGTGTGCAAACGGTAATGCTGGCTGCTACTTTATTCGGAAGCAAAATTCTTGAACTGGATGCCACCAAACTGATTGTTACAGTAGTGGTCATTCAACTGGTGGCCATCATTGGTGCCTGGATGATGAGCCGTTTATCAGAACGTTATGGTAACTTTCCGGTACTCATTGGCGTAATATTTTTCTGGATACTGGTATGCCTTGCAGCGTATTATACGGCTTATACCAAAGAGCTTGGAAAGGATCCTGAAACGATGTTCTATGCACTTGCTACCGCTGTAGGGTTGGTGATGGGAGGAATACAATCCCTCAGCCGCTCTACATATTCTAAACTAATTCCACCCACAAAAGATACCGCAACCTATTTCAGTTATTACGATTTTACTGAAAAAATGGCCATTGTCATTGGAATGGTAAGCTTTGGTTATATTGAAGAACTTACCCGCGACCATGGAGGAATGAAAAACTCCATACTTGCCTTAATCGCATTTTTCGCAATTGGAGTAATATGGTTGTTTGCTGCTAAAAAAGCAAAAGCCGTGGAGGAAGAATAAATTTTTAAATTCGGCTTATGAAACTGCATGTAATAGAAACAGAATTATTCAAGCTCGATGGTGGGGCGATGTTTGGTGTAGTGCCAAAAGTAATCTGGAACAAACTTCATCCTGCCGATGACAATAATTTATGTACCTGGGCAATGCGCTGCCTGCTGGTGGAAGACGGGGACAGGAAGATTCTGATTGATACCGGCATTGGCGATAAGCAGGATGCTAAGTTTATGGGGCATTATTATTTACATGGAGAACATACTCTGGATAAATCTTTACAGGAAAAAGGCTTTGCACATGAAGATATAACGGATGTTTTCCTCACACACCTTCATTTCGATCATTGTGGAGGAAGCATCATTAAAAAAGATGGAAAACTCGTTCCCAGGTTTCCCAACGCCTCCTACTGGAGCAATCGCACGCATTGGGAAACTGCCACCCAACCCAATGCAAGAGAAAAAGCTTCCTTTCTGAAAGAAAATATCCTGCCCATTCAGGAAAGCGGAAAATTGCAATTTATCCCGGAAGAACAGGATTATGCTTTTACTGAGCACATCAGGGTTAGGTTTGCCTATGGCCATACTGCAGCCATGATGATTCCGCTGATACAGTATAAAGGGAAAACCATTGCCTATATGGCAGACCTGCTTCCTTCCAGGCATCACATTCCGCTTCCTTATGTGATGGCTTATGACATGCAGCCATTGGTCACCTTAAAAGAGAAAAAGGCATTTCTGGAAGAAGCTGCAGCGCATAATTTCGTACTGTTTTTCGAGCACGATCCCGATGCAGAATGTTGTACGCTAAAAGTTACAGAAAAAGGAATAAGGGAAGACAAAGCCTTCCCTTTAAGTGAAATATAATATTTTGCTGATATTAGAATTCGATAAAGGAAGAAAGAGGATACCTGAGGTTGCTGTATTTCACCATATCCACTTTAATACTTCCCACACTAATGGGAGATTCCACCCTTAAGGGAATTTTATTATTATCATCACTTACCCAGAGGGTCATCTTCTCACCGCCCGTGAAAATTTCTCCTTCCAGCAGCAGGGGCTTTAATTTAATTGCCCTGAATTTTCCGTATTTGGTTTTAATCTTTTCCTTTCCCATATAACGGATATACATATTGTAAATCTCGTTATCGAGGAACATAGTAAAAGGAATTTTATCCCCTACTTTGTATTTGGAAAAATCAATGTTCCGTGCATAATAAATAGCACTGACCACATCCTGAACACATGGCGGAACTTTATATACACCGTCTTTGGTAATGGCGGTATGCGTAACTTTATTAAAAGTTACGTTTTCGTATTTTTTATACCCCCCCTCATTCACATTTCTGATAAACTTATAAGGCTGAAGGGTAGCCGTATCAATAAAAGTTTCGTATTTATCCCTAACCTTAAAAAAATTATCGTAGAAGCTGTAAGTTCTTCCGTCGCCCACGATATGATAAACTGGGATATTATTATAATGGGTAAGTGAAGAAGTGAATACAGCTTCTCCTGCAGAAACGTAAATTCCGGCAACAGTATAATATACCTTCAGGGTAATACTTTCACCTGCCTGAAATGATGTATTCTTAATGGCGCAAAATCCATTGCTTGCCCTGATAGGGAAGCTGGAAAGCACCAATAGGATAAATGTTAATATTCTCAAGCTCTTGTTCATTTCATCTGTTTTTCATTATACTGATTATCAGACCCTTTTATGATTAAAAAGTTTAATCCCCAATAGCAGGAACCCTCCTGCAGCGGCCGGAATTACCAGGTTTACAAGCCATACCGTAAAGGAGGCCGCCATGATACCCAGGTAATTGCTGCTAAACAGGCTTACCAGTTCCATACTTGCTTTCCAGCGTATTCCCAGGTCGCTCAGCACTGCAAGGGTAGGAACAATGGCCATAATCAGAAAAACCATGCTGATGCTGATAAAGCATTCCGGCAGGGATATATCCACATTATAAAGCCTGAACAGTATATAATATTGTATGATAAAAATTATATACCTGAAACTGCTTAAAGACAGCAACTTAAACAAAACTGTTGCGTTAAATAATTCCAAAACCTTTATATAAGGCATTATTTTGGCCATAAAAGCCAGGTTTTCCAGCTTTCGGGTGATTAGCGGAAGCCTGAAATACAGTAAAATGAGTACAGCGGCCATAACAGCCACCACACCAATTCCGTAATGAACTCCCACCTGAGGCAATAATGCAGATGCTTCGCCATTTTTCTGCGAAAAAAACACCAATCCTGCCAGCCCGAACACAAAAGTTATTATCAGCTGGGCAATGCTGCACACTACTGTTACTGCGATAGATTTTGCCCTTTTCCCTTCCTCAACATACACCATCCTTCCGAAATATTCCCCCACCCGGTTTGGGGTAAAGAATGCCACACTGTTTCCTGTGAATATGGCTTTCAAAGCGGTTTTGAAGTTAACCTTCTGAAGACTTCCGATTACCAGTTGCCATTTCCGGGCTTCCAGCGACCAGTTGGCCAGCATGAGTGCCAAAACCAAAACAAACAACGGAAGGTTTTCCCAGGAAAAAACTTTCAGCAATTCGGCTGCCGAATCGGGTTTGGCCGGCTGTTTTTTAATCTGCAGATAAATAGACCAGATGAGTATAAGGAATACTGCCGGACCAACGACATAATTGAGGAATAATTTGATATTTTTGCTTAGCCTGAGCACTTTGCCACAAATTAACTTCAATACTGAATCTTTTGCAAAAGCCCGATAAAATAATTCTCGGAATAGATCCCGGAACCCTTATGATGGGTTACGGCATTATCAGCATTTTCGGGAAGAAAGTTGAAATCAATGCTTTCGGGGTATTAAAGCTCAGCGGAAAAGACAATCATTACCTAAGGCTTAAACAAATTCACCATAAAGTAACCGAATTAATCTCCGGTTATCAACCCGACAGCTTTGCCATTGAAGCCCCATTTTTCGGTAAGAACGTTCAAAGTATGCTGAAGCTGGGAAGGGCTCAGGGAGTGGCTATTGCCGCGGCAATGCAGCAGGGCCTTGAAATTTTTGAATATTCTCCCAGGAGGATCAAGCAGGTGATTACCGGAAACGGAAATGCCGGCAAAGAACAGGTATGGAAGATGATGCAGGAAATATTTCAGCGAGAACTGGAAGCAACCAGTTTCGACGGTACAGATGCTCTTGCAGTTGCACTTTGTCATTATTACGACAATAACAGCCTCCCCGTAAAAAAATCTACCGGAAAGAAAAATCTTTCATCCTGGGAAAAATTCATTGCCATGAACCCGCACAGGGTAAAATGACTACAAGCCGTTTAAAGCGTCAACAATCTTCTTTTGTATTTCCTTCATTTCATCATCGGATAACTTCATCTTCTCCGAAAAATCCATGTCGGTAATATTGTTGATAGGAATGAGGTGAATATGTGCATGGGGCACTTCCAAACCAATAACAGATATCCCTACCCTTTTGCAAGGCATTACCTTTTCAATGGCTTTGGCAATGGGTTTTGCAAAAACCAGGATTTCGCCAAGCAAGTCATCGGGCATATCGTACAACTTATCAATTTCCTGTTTGGGTATAACCAACGTATGCCCTTTAGCTACAGGGAAGATATCCAAGAAAGCATAAAACTTATCATTTTCGGCAATCTTATATGAGGGGATTTCTCCTTTGACAATTTTGGAAAATATGCTCATGATTTTTTTTCGGATAAATGTACAGAAAATTCACTACCCTCATCCTGAGGGCATTATCCCAATAAAAAAGGAATCCGGAGGAATTAACCCACCGGATTCCTTTGAAACATACCATTCTTATATGGTGATTTCGTCTATTCTCAGTTCGATTACCCCGGCAGGCACTTGTACCTCCGCCACTTCTCCAACAGTTTTGCCGAGCAGGCCTTTTCCAATAGGAGAAGTAACCGAAATTTTTCCCAATTTAAGGTCGGCTTCTTTTTCAGATACAATCTGATAAGTTACCTGCTTCCTGGTTTTCAGGTTGGTAATTTTTACTTTGGTGAGGATGGACACTTTGCTGGTATCCACACTATTGGGATCCAGAATTCTGGCCTGTGCCAGGTCAGATTCAAGTTTTGCTATTTTAGCTTCTAATATTCCCTGGCTTTCTTTTGCCGCATCGTATTCAGCATTTTCCTTTAAATCCCCTTTTTCACGAGCTTCCGCAATTGCCTGAGCTGCCCTGGGACGTTCTACGGTCTTCAGCCTGTGCAATTCTTCCTTCATTTGCTCATAGGTTTCCTTTGAAACATAAAGCACACCGCTCATAGTATTAACCATTTTTGATTATTTTTCCTTATATGACAAAAAAAATAACAACGCCTCAGTATTTACCTGAAGCGTTGCAATTGGGTTTATACAAATATAATGAAATTTTTGAACCAACCAAATCAGGGATACCGCATTCCCAGCTTGTCTAATACCACTTTAGCCATTTTAAAATAAGCTTCATGGCTGTAACCGGCAATGTGCGGGGTGATAATGACATCCGGACGATTGAGCAGCCATTCAACATCATTTTTTTCTTTTTCCGACCAGGTTGTAATATTCTCATTTTCAAGCACATCCAAACCGGCCGCAGCAATTTTTCCCTGTTTAAGGGCATTTATAACCGCATCAGTGGAATGTACTTTCCCTCGGGATGCATTTATAAAAACCGGCTTTCTTTCCATTGCTTCAAAGAAATTGTCATCGGCATAATGATAGGTTTCACCGGTCAATGGCAGGTGAAGGCTAACAACATCCGAGTATTTCAGCACTTGTTCCAGTGAAGCCTCTTTGACATACCCGTTGGCAAAACCAAAACGATATTTATCATGGGCAAGGACCACCACATCAAACCCCGCCAGTATTTTCGAAAAAGCTTCACCGGTATTACCAAAACCAATAATCCCCACAGTTTTACCCCTCAACTCGGTTCCCCTGTTTGCAGCCCTGATCCATTTCCCTTCCCTGATTTCCTGCATGCTACTGCCGATATGATTCAAGAGGTTAAGCACCATTCCCAGCACATGTTCGGCAACCGCATTCCTGTTACCTTCCGGGCTGCTCACACATTGGATTCCTTTTTCTTCAGCGAATTTGGTGTCAATCAGCTCCATTCCGCTTCCCAGCCTTCCAATCCATTTAAGCGTCGAGGCAGCCTCCAGCATGGGACGGTCAATTTTCAGCCTGGTGGTCACTATCAACCCTTCTACATCAGGGATGACAGACAGTAATTCTTCATAACTGATATCGGGGCGGTAAATCACTTCATATCCGTTCTTTTCCAGCCTTTGAATCAGGTAATCGTGCACGGGAGCCGTTACAACAGCCTTCATGATTATTTCATTTTAAAACTTAATGAAGCAAATTCGTCTACCGAAAGTTGTTCAGCTCTTTTCTGAAATATGGGATCCTGAAGAGTCTCTTCATCAAATAAAGATTTCACTGCATTTCTCAGAGTTTTCCTTCTCTGGTTAAAAGCGGTTTTTACAAGATTGAAAAACTCTTTTTGAGATTTTACCGGAACATCGGTTTTGCGGGTGAGTTTGATTACTGCACTCTTCACCTTCGGAGGGGGCTTAAAAGCAGATTCCGGAATCGTCATCAGATATTCCGCATCATAAAAAGCCTGTACCAATACACTTGTAACACCATATACTTTCGACCCTTCTCCGGAAACTATTCGTTCTGCAACTTCTTTTTGAAACATCCCTACCATATAATCTACCTGGTCTTTCCAATCCAGAATCCTGAAAACAATTTGTGTGGAAATATTATAAGGGAAGTTCCCTACCAGGGTAAAATTGCCGCTAAAAGGCGCGTCTATTTCCAGAATATCGCCCTGAATAATTTTTCCTTCAATCTTGGGAAAGTTCTTTTTCAGCCAGGCCACCTTTTCTTCATCCAGCTCCACACATTTAAAATCCGTTTCCGGCAATTTGAGCAGGTATTTTGTAAGGGCTCCTCCACCCGGTCCCACCTCCAGCAGTTGTTTACAGGGAATTTCCCTGATGTAGCCGGCAATGGAACGCGAAACATTTTCATCTACCAGAAAATGCTGTCCGAGGGATTTTTTATAATTAAACATTGGAGCGAAATTACAAATAAGGGCGAAGAATGGCGGGGGCAAAATCCTGAAGAAAGCAGAACATTTCTTATTTTAGCATGAATTAATTTAATCGAATGGCTCAGCATAAACCGGTTATAGGAATCAGCCTCGGAGATATCAATGGAATTGGTCCGGAAATTATCATCAAGGCATTTTCAGATCAGCGGGTTCTGGAGCAGTGCACTCCTGTGATTTTCGGCTCTGTAAAGCTTATCAATTATTACCGCAAAGCCATACCCGATATCCAGTTTAACTTTCAGCCGGTAAAAGATATCAATCGTCTTAACCACCGTCAGGTAAATGTTTACAACTGTTGGGAGGAAGATGTGAACGTCACTCCCGGAATTATGAATGAAACCGGTGGAAAATATGCTGCCCTCAGCTTACATGCAGCCGTAAACGAACTGAAAGCAGGTACTATTGACGGATTGGTTACAGCCCCTCTGCATAAAAAAAATATTCAGTCATCCGATTTCAATTATACCGGCCATACTCCTTACCTGAGAGATGCATTCGGAGTAAAGGACGTACTCATGCTGATGTGCAGTGATACTTTCAGAGTAGGAGTATTATCGGAACATATTCCTGTAAAAGAAGTTGCTTCCCATGTAACTAAAGAAGCCATTATTTCTAAAATCAACATACTGCATCAAAGCCTGGTTCAGGATTTTGACATCGATAAGCCAAAGATTGCCGTGCTCGGACTAAACCCTCATGCAGGCGATGAAGGGCTGATTGGGGATGAGGAGATTAATATTATTCGTCCGGCTGTACTGGAATTCCGAAATCAAAAGCTGGTATTTGGACCTTATCCTGCAGACGGATTTTTTGCCCGTGGCCATCATGAAAAATTTGATGCGGTGCTGGCCATGTATCACGACCAGGGTTTGATACCGTTTAAAAGCCTGGCCAAATCAGGTGTGAATTATACAGCGGGATTACCAATTGTACGTACTTCACCCGATCATGGAACTGCTTTTGACATTGCAGGAAAAAACCAGGCAGATCATTTACCTTTCCTGCATGCAGTATTTCAATGTATCGATATTATTCATGCAAGAAATACCTATGCAGAGAACCACAGGAATCCTTTGAAGAAAATAACACCCACCATTCTTGCCAATGCCGTGGATGAAAAGATTGAAGAACCGGATTCAGATGAAATTGATTAATGTTTTGAAAAGCAAACTATATTCAGCCCCTTCAATAAGGGGCTTTTTTATGAATGGGAAATTAACCAGATTCAGCCGGAAGCAGAATTTAAGAGCAGCTTAGCCGGGTGGCGAATAAGGTATTATGCTCCGAAACGATAATAAAAAATGGGAATTCAGCAAGGGAAAATCCTCAGAATTTGGGAAGAAAATCACCATTGACAAATGTTATTTTACCCAACCTAATCGGGCCCTCCCCCGCCACCACCGAAACCTCCTTTTTATGAACCGGGCATAACCCTGCGCAGGGAAAAACTTCCCCGATTTTCAGTACACAAACTTCCCTTTAAAAGTCAAACCGGTTTCCCTCCCATTATCCAATGGCAGCATAACAAATTTCCTTTATCTGAAATTCCTCGCCATGAGCAAAACACCATTCAACCGGAAGAAATTTCTCTTTATTATACAGCTAAAATATTCTTATTTAAAAAAAGAGAGGTTTCCGATCGGACAACCTCTCTTTCATTTCTAATCAAACAACTAAACAACTATTTCCTGATGATGAAACGCCTGTTGTGTACCACCCCGTCGATGGCAATCTGCACCTGATACATTCCATTGCTCAGGTTTTGTAACCCGCTCAATGTAATCACATTATTACCTGCATTAAGCTTCCAGCTCTGCTTTCTTACCATCTTACCGTTGGCATCCATAATGTTCAGCTCGGCATTTCCGGCTTTTTGCACACTTAGCGTAATATTCAGGAAACTGCTTGCAGGGTTGGGAGCAAGGCTGATTTCAGCACTTCTTTCCATGCTTACTTTCATGGCAATGCTTAACTTACTGTAACCATTATCTGAAAAAGCCCTGATTCGGAAGTATCCAGCATTCGCACCGGCATCGCCGTTATAGTTAAACCTGAAACCGGCATTTTGCAGGCTTGTACCCGGAGCCGCAACTTCTCCAACTTTTTGATAAATCACTCCGTCGTTACTGTATTCAATATCGAAGCGCACCACCGGTTTATCACAACTGATCATCCAGTCGATTTGAATATTCTTACCGCTGTTATGTACTTTGGTATAAATAAAGTCTGCTTCCAGGGCATATGGCTGATAACGCCAGTCGCGGTCAGGTCCACCAATAAAACACTGATTCAGCGCAGAACGGTGGCCGGGGTTAGAATCTCCCGAGAAGGATCCAAAATGCCCCATATATCCGGAGGTAACTTTCGCAGAAGTATTGTCCAAATCGAACCTGTCATCCAGTCCGTCTCCATCTGTATCTACACCGGTAAGGGTTACCAGGTCATCGGGCGAACAGTTTCTGTTAAAGTCGTTTCCTTCCACAATATCCGGAACGCCGTCATTATCGGTATCTGTATCTATATAATCCGGAATACCATCTCCGTCCTGATCGTTGGGAGTGATGCCATTACCGCCATGTCCGAAGTAAGTATCGTAGCGATCGTCAATACCATCATTATCGGCATCAGAATATAACGGCAATCTGTAGCTGCTGGTAGCCATCCCTTCCACATTGTCGGTAATGCCATCGTTGTCGCTGTCAATATCCAGATAATCAGGATTAGGATCTCCATCACTATTACGCAGGCCGAGTTCGGATTGAGCGGAGATAACTGTACTCCATCCTTTGGGTCCAATGGGCCCATCAATTAATCCGTTATTATCAGCGTCAGAAAATCCGGCTTCTCTGACATCAGTGATACCATCTCCGTCAGAATCCAGGTCGTATGGATTTGGCCTTCCGTCTTTATCCATGTTTTTATAAGGATAGCTGTCTGCCCTTCCATCGTTATTGGTATCCGGACCGGTTCTTAACAATGCATTCGCACTGTTTTCAGCAATACCGTCATTCCCTACATCTCCGTCCACCTGATCTGAGAATCCGTCGTTATCGGTATCTGTAAAGTTGTCAATAATTCCGTCGTTGTTAAGATCCTGTCCTCCTGCCTCCACCACATCGGGGATTCCGTCATTATCACTATCAAGGTCAAACATATTGGGTATTCCGTCTCCATCCAGGTCGGGAAGGCCCAGACCGTCACCGGATCCAAGATGTCCGGTGGTGCTGGCATCCACCTGATCGGATAATCCGTCGTTGTCGAGGTCGATGAAATTATCTATTCTGCCATCTCCATCTTCATCTACACCACCTGCTTCCACAACATCCGGAATACCATCATTATCACTGTCAAGGTCTAGTGCATTGATAATGCCATCCAGATCCCAGTCGAAGTTGTCGTTAATTCCGTCGCCATTCACATCTACAAATCCCGGGAAGTCAGGGTCCATATAATTGGGAATTCCGTCTCCGTCATGATCGAGGAATGGATCCACTCCTCCTGACTCTGTTACATCAGGAATACCATCTTTATCTTTATCGATATCACAGTGAATTTCTACAGTTACTGCTTCACAATCAGTTACGTTACAATCGCCTTCTGCCCTTACATAATATGTAGTGGTAACAGTAGGCATAACAGTTATCGATTCTCCATAACCAATGGGAGTACCTCCACAGGCATCCGCATACCAAACCCATTGGGCATTATCACCCAAAGAACCGCCGAATTTGCGCAGGATAACAGGCGTACCCGGACAAATATTGGTAAGATTTCTCCATGCAGAATCAGCTTTTACCGAAGCGGTTTTTGCAGTTAGCAGGTAACCCGGTGAAACATACTGACAGTTAGAGGATCCCATATTTCCGTCAGCAGCAACAATTACACGATAATATTTGTTAATATCACCGGTTGCCACCGATACAATTGTAAAGATAGAATCTGTAGCACCGGAAATATTGGTCCAGTCAACATTATTGGTACTGATTTGCCACTGGAATTGCTTAGCACCCGGAATTACACCATTATCGCTAAGCAGGGCGGCAAATGAAGTAGCACTACCCAAACATCCTGCGGTAGTAGCATCTACCGCAACGGTTGGAGCGGCGTCACAAAGACCAAACTGAATATCATCAATCACAATATCGTTACCGCATCCCCCCGGAGCGACGTTTACAATTTCAAATACCAGGTTTTCAAATCCTTCCGGCAATACGAATTTTAAACCGTATTGGTTCCAGGAAGAAGAAGTTATTTCCGCTGTTTCAGCCTGGGTAATAATCGCTCCGGAATTTTTATCCTTAATACGCAGCAAAAGTTTAGGATAATGAAAACCTCCGAAACCATTACAGAAGGTTTCATAGTTGGCATTGGCAGGGAATGCGGCATAGAATATCAGCGAATATTGCTGATTGGCACAAAGGACCGGCAATTCGTCGCCAAATAACACCTTATTTCCGACATCCGCATTTACTACCAGCATTCTTCCGGTACCGGTGGTATGGTCACCCATACTCAGCCAGTTGGATGAATTTAAGGAAGAGGGGTTATTGGTTAATGCATAACGGTCAACAGCAAGCGGATTTGCAGTGGAACCGGAATATCCTGTGTACGGATTGTTCCCTATTCCGGAAAAGCTTGTGGTATTTGCGCCAGTTCCAAAGTTATTGCTATACAATAACTGCTTCAACTCCGGACACGGAGAAGTAATGGATGCAATCGTCAACAGAAAAGGAGTTGGCTGATCTTCACCAGGATCATCCGGCTTATCGTTAGAGTTTAAATCAGGGTCTAATCCGTTGGTGGAAGCATCTACCAGGTCAAATCCTCCATATCCCTTAGCCCTGGCATAAGCCTGGTTAAAATAAATCACCCCCGGCAGAATGTTACTTAACCTTACCGATACCCTTATACGTGCAAAATTGTTCTCCGTTGGATAATTTGGCAAACTTCCGCCCGCTGCCAGCAATTCCGTATTAGTACTTCCATTATATGAAGGGTTAAGTGTTAAACCGGCAGGATTTTCAATAAAGGTTACGCTGTTAAGAGAAAAATTGGCAACGCCATTGATTTTCGATAAAGTATCCCTTAAACTTAAATTGGTAATGGGGTAGTTACCCATGTTTTTAATCACAATATCATATTCCACATCGTATTGGTTGGGAACTCCTGTTGGAGTATACCCCACGAGTTGCTTTGCTGCACCTACACCGGATATTATTGAGGCAAAATCAGATACAGACTGACTTCCTGTTTTCGTAATAGTTCCCTGTTCCCCTGTCAGTGGGTCGCGTACATAATAATAACAGTTACTCCCACCACTATAAGCGGTAATTAATTTACCTTCAGCAAAGGTAATACCTACCATGTAAGCTGATGATGAGGGTGCGGTTACGGTTCCCAGATAGGTTGCTGTAATCTTTCCCGGTTGCCCGTAACTTTTATAATCAGGAGTAAATAATTGGTTGTCTACTACAAAATACATCTGACCTGACGGAGAAATGGCAATATCACCGGATCCGGTTTTAGTAATATTTCCCCCTGTAAATTCTAATGTATCTCTCGGACCAATGGTACGGGTAGAAAAATCAATGGACCTCAAAAATGCATAATATGGGGCAGTTTCGGTAAACTCCAGCATATAACCATTTCCATCTTTATCAAATGTTACACCCAGAATATCAAAATTAAACATTACCAGGGTATCCAATCGAGGGGATTTAGAGGTTGGACAAGTTCCAACCGGCCAACCCCAAACATATGTTTTAGGATTGGCAGGCCAGTCATCAGTAAACAAATAATAGATATACTGATTTTTGGGATTATAAGACACACTGGCCATGTCATGACGAAATGTAAAATTGCTACTACCTCTCCTTAATTGCGGCACACAATTACTCAGGTCAGACATATTGTTTGTTTTCCCATTAAAGGTGAAAAAATTTATCTGATTCGTTCCTGATGCACAATTTGATCTTCCTACGGATAAAGGAACACTATAGGTAGCCTGTGCATTTACTTCAGAAATATTTGAAATAAATATCAACAGAACTGCCAACACGCAGCACAAATACCTTGAGTAAAAATTTTTCATGATCTGGATATTTGGATAAAGGGATTAATAAATTCTTGTAAATTGCCTCACTGCTTTAAGCCCCGAACCACCCGTTATTTCAACAAAATAGTTTCCTGATGCCAAGCGGTTGACGGGAATTTTAATTATTGCGGCACTATTATGATTGAATTTCTTTTCTTCAGCATAAACCAGTTCCCCGCCGGAAGACCTGATATAAATATTTACCTTACTCTCCCGCAAGACGTCTGCAGGAAAATTGATATGAATGACATCGTTTGTCAATGTGGGATATAATGATATTGAAGCATATTCTCCGGCAGTGATTCTTTCTATGGAAGAATAAACTGTTTCAGCACCGTATTCGATAATTTTAGCCCTATAATAAACTGTTCCCGGATTCCTGCCGGCATCGAAATACTGATACATTTTTTTACCGGAGGCTTCTTCTGCAAGCTGCATTTTACCCAGCGTGGAGAAGTTTTTACCGTCTTCACTTCTCTGAATTTCCACTTCATCAGAATCATATACTTCATCCAACCAGAGCCTTAGCCAGTTACCTGATGGTGTAGCATTTGCTTTAAAATCGTGGATATTTACAGGCAGAGTAGCCATCTTTGCCACCGTCCCTGCATTCATGGTGGTATAACCCGGATCAAAGCTTACTGAAGTAGGTACAAAGGAAAGCATATAGCTTACCCTGTTTCCGGCCTTGGGGGTTTTAATTCCATCACCCGCCTTCGCTACATAACCATTCATATGATAAATTACTACCGTGGTATCTTTTGAGCTACCGGAAATTCTCAATACTACAGGAGAATTCATGAAGGCTTTTGAACCTGCCGAAACTCTGCTTGCCTGATTCAACTGAATATTAATCCACTTACCATTGTTTCCCCAATAAACATTATAACTGGCATATCCGGGATCCATTACCCAGTCCTGAAAAAATCCGGATAGATCGTATCCTGCCACTGCATTCATATGATTTTTTAAATCATTGGTAGTGGCAGAAGCATAGGCCAATGCAGGATCATTCAAAAAATTCCTGCAAGCCTGGAAAAATTTTTCATCCCCCAGCAATGCCCTGAGCATGGAAATCACCATCGCCCCCCTGTAATACACAGAGGCGCCATAACCTGAATTCCAGATCAAATCTGAAGTCACCATATTTGCATCAGGAATCCTTGCTGCATATGCACCATAACTTCTGGCAGTATTTCTGATACCGCTCAAATGAGAACTTGCTGAGCCTAATCCTGAAACATTCTGCGCAGCAATTACCTCAAGGTATTTGGCAAATCCTTCTGCCAGCCACAAATCGTTCCATGTAGCAAAAGAAACTTTATTGCCAAACCACTGGTGCGCCAATTCATGTGCTATTACGCTCCAGTTATTCATTGCACTCCAACTCATTCCCGAAAATGTCTGGTGTTCCATTCCTCCGCTAAAACCGAATTCGTACATGCCGTATAATTCATTTTTAAAGGGATAATCACCAAACAAATTGCTGAAAACCACCATTTCCTCCTTCACTTTATCCATGGCACTTACTCTCGCGTTAATTTCTGAGGAGACTCTTCCGGTAAGATAATAATATACTATAGGCACCTGTGTTCCATTGATGTTTACTGTTCCCCTGTAGTTCTTGGTATATTTACCCACTCCAATGGCTACAAGGTAAGAGGCGATAGGATAACGGTGCTTAATTTTAAATATGCGGTTGCTGCCTACCAATGACGAATCTACCAGTTTTCCATTTGCTGCAACCCAAAAGCCGCTGGGCACACTGATAATAAAATCAAGGGAATCAATTTTATCCTGCATGTCGGCCTTACAAGGCCACCAGTTGCGATCCTCATAAGATTCGGAAAGCGTCCAAATTACATTCGAAGAATTTATCTTTTGCTGTATATAACCAATGGCTTCACCGATTTGGTTGGGAGGAACACCCTGATAGAATATCGTAACCGAATCGAGGAAATCGTTGGCAAGGTTGGTTCCCAAATTAATGGTAAGCTTATGTGAACTGTGGTTGATATTTCCGGAGGGAAGATTGCTTCCCCTGAATTTTACTGCAGTAACATTCAGGTTATTATGTAAGTCAAAACTAATCTGATTAACATTCGCAGTAATCGTTTTAAAATAAGTGGTAACACTTCCCTTAATGTACTTGGTAGAATCGGGGTTGATTCTCCAGTCGAACCGGTGATATTTTACATCTATATTAGCGCCGGTTCCGCTTTTGCCTGTTGAATAAAGGCCGTTGGCTCCAAAATTGCCGGCAATGGAAAGTTTTGAATTTAAATGGGAACAAAATTCATGATTCATCCCATGAGCAATTCCATTCTGATGTGCCAGAATGAATAGCATCATCCAGGCACAATAGCGTAAAAGATTCTTCATCTATTGGTTATGTTTTTCTACGGTTTGGATTTCTACAAATTTATTGACGGCTTCTTTCTGTTCCTATAGTAAATTCACCAAGTAGTAAAGGCAAACAAATAAAGGAGACTTCATAAGAACGGGTATATACAAACACTTATTTCAGCAGTAAAGTTTTTTCGGAAAGTATTTTTTCCTGAAGCGGTTTATCAATGATATTACGAGGATTAAATATTTATAAACTTTATATATCCAACAAAGTACCTAGTATAATTACTATAATGGACAAGTAGTATTACTATTATGCTTATGGGAAAACAAGATGATATGAATTCTAAATTTTAATGTTAAATGGTAATGCAAATAAATGGAACATATAAATTGCACAAAGAAAAACGGGGATTAGAAAATATTTTCTTCCCCCCTTTCATTCATCAAAAATGTATTATTAATTTTTAAGACTTAAATCATACAACATAAATCGTATGTCGTATGTCGTCTGTCTTAAATTCTAAAAGTACTTTGTTACTCCCGGAACCGCCACAGGATAATATCCGTTTTCATCGGGCAGTACAGGCGGAGTTGCTGTAAATGAAAATTCTTCAGGCATAATACTTATTCCCGAATTCAAGGCTTCTTCAAACTTTATAACCTGGCCGCTGTAAGTAGCCATTCTGCCTATAATGGCAGTAAGTGTACTTTTGGCACCTATTTCTGTATCATCAAAACGATACTCTCCCTTCAATATAGCATCAAATAATTCATTATGCTCTTCTTGGTAGGGATTGTTTTCGGCTTTGCGGTCAAACTGATACAAGGCATTTCCTTTGTGATCGGTAATCTTAGCGGCTCCGCAATATATCCTTCCTTTTGTACCAATTATCAGCTCATCTACTTTACTCATGGTACCCGGAATATGACGACACTGACTGTTCATTACTGTTCCATCAGCATATGTAAATTCCACATAATGGTGGTCGAATATTTCTCCATGATCTTTTCCTTTCCTTACTTCCCTTCCTCCCATCCCCTGGGCACTCACCGGGAAGTCATTTTTAAACCAGTTCACCACATCTATATTATGAATATGTTGTTCACAGATATGGTCGCCGCAAAGCCAGTTGAAATAATACCAGTTGCGCATCTGGTATTCCATCTCGGTCATTCCTTCTTTCCTTGGCCTTACCCATACCCCGTCACTGTTCCACCAAACCTGGGCAGAAGTAATATCTCCTATTAAATCTTTTCTGCCAAACAATTCACGGTATGAATTCTGATATCTTCTCTGCAAGCCTACCACTACATTCAGTTTCTTTTTCCGGGCTGTTTCAGCAGCTTCCAAAACTCTTTTAACGCCTGCCGGATCGGTTGCTACCGGTTTTTCCATAAACACGTGCTTACCTAACCTTACGGCTTCTTCAAAATGAATCGGACGGAAGCCGGGAGGTGTTGTCAGAATCACCACATCTGCAAATGGAATGGCTTTTTTATAGGCATCAAATCCATGAAACCTTCTTTCTTCAGGGACGTCAATCCTGTCTTTCAAACTCACGCCATCTGCAACATCGTCGGAAGTAATGGTAGCATAACATTTCTCCACATTGTCTTTAAAAGCATCGGCCATAGCTACCAGCCTGACATTCTTTTTTGCAAGCAATGCCTGTATTACTGCTCCTGTACCTCTTCCTCCACAACCAATAACCGCAACTTTGATAATTTCTTCCGAACCTGAGAAATAATTAGCACCTGCTATCATAGGCGCCGCCATTAATCCGCCTGCGAGGAGGGCAGATTGTTTCATGAAGTCTCTGCGAGATTGATGCATAATATGGAGATGTTTAATTGATGAGTTGAATTTACTTAAGATACTTATTAAAAAAAGCTTCAGCCTCTTCTTTAGTCGGTTGTTTTACCGGACGTACCAGCCTGAAACCTACCGAAGGCGCATCTGTTAGCCACCATTTGCTTTTCGGTATCTGTGGGTCTCTTTTGTTCCATTCGGGGCTTGAAGCCATTCTGTTTGCAGAACGCAAGTCCATGGCAGTATTATCATATCCCCCTCCCCTAACCGATTTTGGATACCGGCTCCCGGGTTCGGTCTTGGGATCCTGCGCACCATTAGGAAGTTTTTCATAATATTTTTCATCATACTGGTCGAGCGTCCATTCACTTACATTTCCATAAATATCATATAACCCAAACGGATTGGGTTTCTTCAAGCCTACTTTATGATATTTATCGCCACTGTTGGCCTGGTACCAGGCATACTCTCCCAGGCGCGATGTATCGTTTCCGAAAAAATACATATCGGAAGATCCGGCCCTCGCAGCGTATTCCCATTCGGCTTCAGTAGGAAGGCGGAAGAATATTCCGGTTTTCTTATACAACCATTTGCAATACATGAGCGCTGTTACCTGCGACATACTGTTTACCGGATATCCGCCCTGCTTTCCCATACCCCAGCTAAGGTCTACATATTGAGTGGTGGGCCTCGTTACAGCATCAGCAAGGGTATTTCTGCTGAGCCCTTCGTCATTCATGAACAACAGAAATTCGTCATAAGTAACTTCATATGCTCCCATATAAAAGGGGGAGATTTTAATTTTTTTTGAAGGTATTTCATCAGGCTCACTAAATCCTTGCCCTTCGCTTCCAATGGTAAATTCTCCTCCCGGTATAAGTACCATTTTAAAACTCAATTTTGTTCCGGGAATTTTCTGAACGACAGATAAAGGTTCATTTTTCTTCGTTTGAGCCAAAAGGTAAGCCGGGGTGGATAACAATATCAGCAGGGAGAAAATATACCGCTTCATAACCGGGTTAAGTTAAAGCATTTTGATATATCATGAATAGTTTTCCTGAAAATTTGGTAGCTTCCTGCTCTATTTCAGATAAATAACATGCTAATGGAAAGAAGACAATTTGTTCAGCAATCACTGCTGGCCGGCGCAGGGCTCCTGGCCGGTTCTTCCATAAAGGCTTCCGGTGAAAAAGACCATGCAAATGCCTATGCAGGAAAGCCTTTTAATTTAGATTATGCCATTCATGCCGGAATGTTCAGGCATTCTGCCGGAGAGGATTTCACCGATCAGATCAGGTTTGCTTACGACCAGGGCTTTCGCTCCATAGAAGACAACGGAATGAAAGTAAGGCCTGTTGAGGAACAAAAGAAAATTGGCGACCTGTTGGCTAAACTCGGAATGCGTATGGGCGTATTCGTTGGCCATACCATTGACTGGTCTAAGCCTACCATTACAGGACACCTACAAGAAAAGAAAGATTTGTTTTTAAAAGAAATAAAAGAATCTGTAGAAGTTGCCAAACGTTGTCATGCAAAATGGATTACTGTAGTGCCCGGTGTGCTTACCAATAACATTAACATCCATTTCCAGACTGCTTACGTAGTGGATATATTAAGAAAAGCCGCCGAAATTCTGGAGCCTCATAACCTTGTAATGGTATTGGAACCGCTTAACTTCCGCGACCATCCGAATCTTTTTCTAACAGATGTTCCTCAGGCTTATCTTATTTGCCGGGCAGTGAACAGCCCCTCGTGCAAAATCCTCTATGATATTTACCATGCTCAGATTCAAGTAGGTAATATAATCCCTTATATCGATCAGGCATGGGATGAAATTGCTTATTTCCAGATTGGCGATAATCCGGGAAGAAAAGAACCTACCACCGGGGAGATAAATTACCGGAATGTTTTCAAACACATTTACGAAAAAGGATTTAAAGGAATAATGGGTATGGAACATGGCAATGCTTTTCCCGGCAAAGAGGGAGAAATGAAGCTGATTGAGGCGTATAGGAAGGTGGATGATTTCAGATAGAATGGAATTACTAATTATTGATGGATGTGTCAGTGTGGTGAATTGGAGTGATTAAAGCTGTTTGAGTTGATAGAGTTGCATGGTATTACTGTCATTCAATTTTTAATACCCTCAAAATAAAAATAAGGAGCCCCGGAAGAATCCGGGGCTCGTTGTTATTACCTCTGTTAAACCTAAAAGTCTTTAAATATTGTTCTGCAATTCTCAGATTATTCTTTTATCAGCTTGATTACCATTCTTTCCTTGCTGTTGATTACAACTTCCAGGAAATACAAACCGGGGGTTAATCCTGAAGTACCTTCAATCATATACTGTCCGGTTCCGGGGCCTGCCTTAATGGTTTTGTTTTTAATTTCCATTCCGTTTGCACTTCTCACCTTCATTGCAATCATTGCGCTTTCATTTAAGGTAACGGTTACGGTGATATCATTTTTCGCAGGGTTAGGTGTTACGCTTACCATCTTTACTGCCGGCTTGTTCATTACTCTTACCATCAAAACCTTGCTGATAAAGGTCCTTCCGTCTTTATCCAGTTGTTTAAGCCTGTAGAACAGATCGGATTTTAAAGCCACTTTTTTGCCGGCCTGATCTTCAAATCTGTATTTTGTCTGAATGGTACTGTATCCCTGAGCGGCAACAGATCCTGCTGCTTCCCAGTTTACTCCGTCAATACTTCTTTCCACAATAAACTTATCGCTGTTGGATTCGAAGTTGGTAGTCCAGGTAAGTTCTACCAATCCGTCATTTTTATATACTCCTGTAAAATCTATCAGGCTAACGGGCAGCGAAGAGTTGCTGGGGAAGTTGATGGTAACGGTCGCAATGTTTGAACACATGGAAGGATAACCTTCATCACAGATCTGATAGGTGAAAGTTGTTTTATCTCCAGTAAATCCGGGATTTGGAACGAAGGTGAATTCCCCACTCATATCCAGGGTTACTGTTCCATGAGGAGATCCTTCAATCAGGTAAGCCCAGAAGAATTCACCCGGATCAGTTTCGTAGTCGTTGTCGGTTACATTACCTGAAGCATGACGTGTTTCGGTTCCTACGAATACATCATCTGTAGCTACAGGAGGAGTATTGCATCCGTAAGTGTAATATTTCCTTGCATAGGTAAATTGAAGGTCGTCGAAAATCATTTTAGAAGATTCGGGACCAATGTATTCAAATAAGAACTTGTAAATACCGGATCCCAGTTTGGTGTAGTTCTTATTATGTTCACCACCTGCAGGATTAAGTGTGATTTCGTCAAGCTCCATCAGCACTTCATTGTAAGCATCGGTGATATAAATTTTCATTTTAACAGGTTCGGTAGGAGCAACATCAAATGAATATTTGAATCTGATGGTAGCTCTTCCTGGCACTTCCATTACGGGAGTATAAATACCTGAGAGTTCAGCACCCGAATTGTTGGAAATTACCATGGCACCATCTCCTTCCAGCGCAGAAATGCTGTACATAGAGTTGATGTTGGTATTCACAAATATCCAACACTGATTTTCGAGGTGGGCTTTAACCATTGGCAGGGTTGCCGCAGGCCTGCTGTTGAAGTTTTCCTCCATTTGTGCATTCACGCTGGTGGCAGCAAAGAGGAGGCAGCCGAGAATTGCCGGTGTAAAAATCCTTTTCATACTTTTCATGGTTTCGTTTGTGAGAAAAAGAGGCCAGATGAAGGCCATGCCGGCATTCAAAGGAAGGATTAATATAAGGACTGACTCAAGAAGGAGATACCTTCAAAGAATCTGAAATTATACTCAATAAAATGATAGGAAATGGGTGTTTAGGGGTATTCAGAGGATGGAGTAAGGCAAAAGTATAATGCATTTTTGATTTTTGCAATACCCTGAAGAAAAAAAATTTTACAAGTTTGCTGAAACGCCCTATTTACCTATATAAGAGCGAAGATTTTCCACATATTTTTCAAATGCGGCTATGCCTTTGGGTGTGATTTTGCAGATCGTCTGAGGATAATTGTCTTTAAATCCTTTTTCAACCGCTATATATCCCGCTGCTTTGAGTTTATTGATTTGTACGCTCAAATTCCCCGCAGTTGCATTAGTTTTTTCCTTAATAAATGTAAACTCTGCTTCCTCTACTCCAATCAGAATAGACATAATAGCCAGCCTCAGCTGGGAATGCAATACCGGATCCAGAGCTTTAAATTCCATAACTATTCAGATATTTCCCTTCGCATGATATACCCCGGCAAAATCCAGGCTACAAGCATTGCCGCTGCAATAAAAAGCGGATGAAAAAACACATCCGTAATGATACTTCCCAAAGCTAGCAGCCAGCAGAAAAATGCGCCGACCTTTAAAGGGGTAAACTTAAATAAAATTCCCATAAGCATCACCGGCATCCCGTATAAAAGGAGAATTCCTGTAATGATTAAAGAAAAATTTTGGGTGTATACCAATATTAAATACAAAAGGATGAATAAAATTCCCGAAACCATCCAAATTCCGCTGATGATATCGTCATAATGTGTCTTGGCAAATGATTGCTGTTTTTTCCTTCCCAGATAAACAATGGTATACACCAATAATGGAATACATGCCATCCAAACGATATAAGGAGAATGGAAAACATATTGCAATGCGAAATGCGCAAGGGAAAGAATAAAAACCGACCAACCCCACAATAGATAAAGGAAGCCGTTATTCACCAAAGATGTTTTAGTCTTCTGAATCATTTCGGTGATCAGTTGCAGGCTTTCCTGAGGAGTCAAACTTTGTTTCATGTCTGTAATAATAAGAAAATTTCCGGCAACCCACGGCAGCCGGAAATTCATTTATTTAATAGTAGATAGAAAATATTCCACTCTTGATTTACCCCAGTTGGGATGCAAATCAGATTCAGGTTTAAAAATTTCATATTTCTGTAAAGCGGTTTCAAATAATGGTTTTGCTACCGCAGGTCCGCCTCCATATTCCACGGGTGTGTAATACAAGGTCTGTCCCTGAATCAGATATATCCTGGGATTATCGGGATTAAAAGCTTTCGCATTGTTGATGGCCAGTTCTCCCTGCTCGCCGTATATCTGCCATCTGTTCATGGGATCTCCTACCAACCTTAAGTCGGCAATCATTTTCTTTAATACTTCTATTTCCGAATTCTTTGGAGACAGTTCTTCTGCCTTCATTAGCCATGCTTCAGCTTTATCGGCTATGGGGTCAAGCACATTAGGATTCGGATTTTCCGATTGCATGTATCCTGAAAGCAGGGTACAATAAGAGGCATAATAATAAGGAAGCCACTGATTTTTTTCCGCATCGCCAATCCTTGCAAAGGCATTCCCCTTCTCCGTCCATTCCGAAATGGTAGTAAGCTGATCCAGTTCCTGAATATGCTTAAGCATGGCGGAATGATAGCGGTCGCTTTGGCTCATGGCGGAAATTGCACATAACAGTGCAATTATCCCGAAAATGATCTTTTTCATATGCTGTGATTTTTTAGAAGTGATTAAAGATTTGAGTTGATGACTTCTTCTGTACGGTCGGTACCGATGCTGATGAAACAACCAAGGAATAAAAACTGTCGTGCTGTGGGAAGAATGGGCAGTTTACGATGTCCGCTGTAAGAATAATTATATCCGAATATCTGTTTGCTTCCCAGCACATTGTTCATAGAAAAAACAAATACGGTAAATGCTTTTGCATTTTGCTTTCCAATATGGGGCAGATAGTTGATACTAAGACTTAAGCTGTTATACGGTATGGTTTTTCCTTTGTCTGCCAGATAGTATTTTTCTTCCTGAGGATGATAACGGATATCATAATAAGGCCTTCCTGTTGCAAAGGTATAGGAAGCATTAAACTGGGTTTTTATCGGCAATACAAACTTTTTTACTACCAGGCTGGCTGTATGCCTTGCGGCATAGTTAGGTGTCATCATTTCAGGGAAATTCAGGTACTGCCTCCTGGTATCGAGATAAGAATACGATAACCAATAATCTACATTCTTTAAAGTTTTTTTATCTCGCAAAAAGAATTCAAATCCTTTGGCATAACCTTTACCACCATTCATCAGCTTCTGCAGGTAATCATTCTCTTTACGTGTGGTAATCAAGTCGTGATAATCTTTATAAAAAATTTCTGCCCTGAATATAAACTGAGGTGAGAGCGTCTGGTAATTGAATATATAATGACTGGCCCGCATGTAATCTAATCCCACTGTTTCATATCTTCCCATGAAATATTCGTTATCAGGCCTTTGAAAAAACTCGCCGTAGGCAAGAGAAAACTGTCCCCGCTTACTAACCTTATAAGCCATGGAAACCCTGGGAGCGATATTGTCTTTCCCTACTATACTGGAATATTCATAACGCGTACCCAGTTTAGCGGCTAACCTGTAATTAAGGTAAATATCTGCTTCTGCAAAAGCTGCGGTGATATGATCTTTAAGACTGTTATCGGAATGAATATTTATGCTGTTATATTCTTCATCGTCTTCAAACCGCATCCATTCCGTTCCAAATCTGATGGCGCTTAATCCCGATAATTTTTTCTCGATCACCGGTTTAAATGTCAGCAGCTTACTGCGGGTATCAACCGAAAAGTTTTTTGAATCAAATGGTTCCTCAGGGAGGATTATTTTATTACCCTCTTCATCTATGTATTTGTTCCTGATATTGTCGATATTATCGCTGAAAGAGGCTCCAAGCTTAACATTCCATCCCGCTCCGATTCTTTCCTGCCAGGATAGATTGAAATAATAATTCAGGTTTCTGACAAATATGTTGTTTTGAAAATCGAGTGAATCTATATCCGGCCGACTCAATCCAATTCCACTTCCGTTAAAATAACCATAGGCTTTTAATATCCCGGTCTCGGAAGTTTTTATCCTGAAATTCAGGTCTATATTATGGAATTCCGGATGGCGGGTGCTTTCATACCGCTGTTTGAATACTGCCAGATAGGGAGCCAGGTTGGTATAACTGTAACTAATACCCGAAGAGAATGTTTTCGATTTGGAAAGATGCTCATATCCTGCATTTAACCCCACAGTAGATATGCCAAAACTTGAAGCTGAAGTTTCAGGAAAGTCAATAGATTCCAGAATCAGTGCAGAAGAAAGTGCCTGTCCGTATAAAGCAGAATACCCGCCCGATGAAAATACGGTTCCTTTAAAAATAAAAGGTGAAAACCTTCCTCTTTGTGCGATATCCGGTATGGAGGTATAAAAGAAATTGTTTACCAGCGTGCCATCTATAAAAATCCTGGCTTCTTCGGCTGAGCCCCCTCGGACAAATAATCCTCCTGTTTCTCCCACCTGCTGAGTGCCGGGCAATGTATTAATAGCCGCAACCACATCGGCATTGGCACTGGCTGTGGTGGCAATATCCAGTGAATTTAATACCGTACCCCGTTTTACGTCTCCTGCTTCAAATGTTCCGGCAGTAATTACCACTGCATCCAGTTCGTCATGCTGCTCTTTTAAAACCACCTCCTGAACAAGGGCGGAATCCCCAATCATTACCGCAACCTCCGTTTCTGCATATCCTAACGCAGTAAATACCAGTACCTGTTCCCCTTTTTCATAGGTCTGAAAGGAAAATCTTCCCAATGAATCGGTGGTAGCACCATCATAGCTGTCTTTCAGGGTAACGCTGACCAGGGGAATGGGCTTACCCTTAACGGTTTTCACCGTTCCGCTGACCTTTTGTTGCCCACTGGCGGAAAAAGCCGCCAAAACCAGTAAACCAAGGATAAGCAGTCTCATTGTTCATCTATTTTAAAACAAATATAAACTTGTTTATTTTATAAACTAAATTATTTCATTAAAACGGTATTTTTTATGGATAAACGGCGGAAAACTTGCATTTAACGGAATAAATTCCCAACTTTACCTCCCCATTTGTTCGGGCCAACCTTCCAAATCTTAATGAAAGCCTGCCTACATTAAATCACCAGGTATGCTAAACCCTTTACGTAATGTCACTGCATTCTGTGCAGTAATGCTTTGTCTGCTTTGCAGTACTGCTTATGCACAAGAAAGAAATGCTTCATGGAAGGTTTCACACGCAATCCTCCCTTCAGCTTCTTATGAACAACCCCTTACTTTTAATACATGGAAGAACCGGGTTAAAATAAGTTTTACCGGAACGGAAAACGAAAACATTAGTCATTATATACTGGAACAAAGCAGCGATGGAACGAACTTCCGTCAGATAGCCCTGTTTTTCACCGAAGAACGGGCAGTAGCCAGGCAGTATGAATTCAGCTATGCCGTGCCTGCAACCACCTGTTATTACAGGCTGGCAATGGTTAGCAAATCGGGCAAAATCGTCAGATCAAATATTCAGGCTTATAATACAGCCAAACAATAACTCATTGTTTTAAAGGGTACGAATCAAATGCCGGGTCTTTCCAGATCCGGCTTTTTTCGTTTTACCCATTTCATAGTTATACATTAATTACCGAATAATAACAAAGGCTGATAAATCTTCCGTTTTTGATTTCTGCATCTCTTAAAGTTCCTTCATACACAAATCCCATTTTCTCAATGGCTTTTCTGCATCTTATATTTTCTTCTTCCACTATTCCTTCCACTCTGTGCAACTGAAGCGTTTGGAAAGCATACTGAAGAATGGCCTCCATCCCCTCCTGCATATATCCATTACCCCAGGCAGTTTTAAATAACCAGAAACCCACCTCACCTTTACGGTGGTTATAATGAATATTATAAATACCTCCTACGCCAATGAACCCACCTTTTTCCTGAAGGCATACCGCCCAAAACTTACCTGTCCCTTTCCTTTCGTTTTCAAAATAAAACTGCATCTGAGCCTCCGTATCTTTTGGTTCAGACAAGCTGACACCATAAAATTCTATCACTTCAGGATCCGACAAGCCTTTAAAAATCATATCAGCATCACCGGGATCTAAATCCCTTAAAACCAACCGGGGTGTTTTTATATTCATGGTACTAAAGTTTAAACATTATATACTACCACAAAGTAGTATTGACTTGAGTATATTTTTAAAAGTAAATTCAGTGTCCCCATTCCTCAATCGTATTTTAAATCCGTCTTCCCACATCCGTCCTCTTCCTCATCCATCAACTCTCCGGTTATGAAAATTAATATTAATGACGTCTCCAAATTGGAAGACATAAAAAAGGCATTAAAAGAGAACAGGGTTTCGGATAAAACCATTAATGTAATTGAAAAAGCATTACAATCAGGTTTCAAATTCAGAAGCACGGACGATTTCAGTATTTTCAGCCTTACCGCAGCGGATGTGGGTATTTTAAGAGACCTGGTTGTATTTGAACCTACCGGTAATCCTGCAACAGGTTCCGATACGGTTTTCACTTACCGGTATTTTTTTAAACCTGTTGGGAATGCAAATTATTTTCACAGCTACCAGTTTATCATCAGTTATACCCAAACCGATGGGTTAAGGGTATCGGAAGCATTTCCTATTGAAGACAACCGGATGGTGATCGTTGATCTTGACCATTCGGAAATTGCCTCTTCCATACCCATTCTATACCAGGTAAAATCTGCAACAGGTGAAATTACCGAAATTCGTTTTCAAAACAGCCCGGATTTTTGAGCAACTGGAAGTGAAGAAAAATGACCTGAAAGATGCAGACATTGAAGTAAAGGTATTAGAGCTGAATCTTCCGGAGAATCCTGAACTGATTCAAACCTATCAGATTAAAGGGAAGCTGATTATCATGGATGAGGACAAGCTCGACGGATATAAAATCGTCATCATGGCTGCTACGGAAACCAATTCCGAAAACCAGCCCGAATATATTCCGGTAGCTTTTACCAATTCCGAATCCAACGGATATTTTATCACCTCCCATATTCATTTCCCCCATGCAGAAGACCTGTATAATGTAATTGCAGCAAAAGCACTGATATCAAAAGATGAAGAGCATTACGAGTTTCCGGTAAAACTGGTGAAAACGGTGATTACCCCACCGGAAGGAGATGTGATTCAAAGAACCATGCTTCCCAGAAGGCTGATTATAGTAATAGATAAAGAGGCGGAAGGCGATAAAAAGGATTGCGGATGTGGCGATTGCAATGAACTCAATTTCCTGGAAAAGAAAGTTTTTGAAGAATTTGATTATTATTCAATAGTCAGGACAACAGAACCTGCTATTATTGCCGATGTGATTGAAGAGGAAGAGGAAATTGATCTTAATGAAATATTCGGCGACGGAGGAAAAGTTCCTTTATCAGTGCTAAGAGAATTATTTAGGGAAAGTCAATTTCTTTGCACAAATACAGGAAAACGACAATTCAGGAGTAATAAGAAGTGCCGGAGGATTAAACGAAGCGAAGTCCATTGCCGCAACCGTGAGCATGTCGATGGTATTAAATAAAGACCTTCTAAAAAACTTATTGGTAAAACACAAGATAGGAGCAGTTGTAAAAGGTAAAAACAAAAGGCAGTATAAGGGACGAAGTTATCTTAATCCGCAAAACCAGATCGACTGGGATGAAGAACCAACTATTTATCAGGCAGCCAGCATAGCACACGGTCATTTATTACACTTTAAACAAGAATGGATACCCGACAGATATTCTATCGGCGACCTGTTGTATTTGCTTCCCCTTGCACCCGGACAAAAGAAGCAAATAGCCGTGCTTGACTGGGCAAGAAGAGAAAGTGCTGCCAGTTCACAACAACTGGATTATCAGGAGGTACTCAACAATTCGCTTGTTCGCGACCGTGATATCAGCGAAGTGGTGTCCGCCACATTGAGCGAATCCATTGAAGCCCGGTCAAGTTCCAGAACCACATCCTTTGCGGGAGGAGTTGGCGGTGCCATTATAGAAGCATTCACCGGCGGATTGGCAAGCGGAGTATTAGGTATCAGCGGAGGAACCAGCAATACGAGAACAAGCGCCGGACAAAATTCCAGCAGGCAAAGCGCTGCCAGCAGTTTGCAAAGGTTAAGGGACAGAACCTCACAGGCTTCTTCCTTTGTAAGATCACAACGTGCTACCGTTATACAAACCGTCAGCCAGGGTGAAACTGTGGAAGCCACTTCCGAATCAGTAGCCAATTACAATCACTGTCATGCAATTACCATTCAGTATTTCGAGGTATTGAGGCATTTTACCATTCGCAACAGGCTGGCCGGAGTTCAGGAATGTCTTTTTATTCCATTACAAATTTCCCCTTTCACAATGGAAAAAACATTACGCTGGAGAAGTATACTCAGTTCTGCCATTACTGATAAAAAGTTGTTGAAAGGTTTTGATGCCATAGAAAGAATTGTAAAGGAAAAAGAAAACAACAGCAATTATTACAACAGCATAGGATATCCTAAAAAATATTATGCTGAAGAACCAATAGATTTTTATTCCGGTGAGCTGATTTTAGAATTTACCTTTTTCAGTACGCAGGATGGCAAGCCGGATAACGACATGATTAACTTCTTCAGGTTGTTTCTGCTTGACCTTACAGGCATCAACAGAATACTAAGGAAGGAAGAGCTGGCGCAGATGGTGGGCCCCAGGACAGTAGAATTCCTGTTGAATAACATCAAAATAGAAACCGATAAAGGAGTAGATTTAAAACTCGACCTCAGCCTGTTAAATGCCTTCAGGCCTAATACAAGGTTATTGGTAAGCCTCAGGCAATCTGCAAATACCAGCAGGAATATCAGAAGAGAATTAATTGAGGGAATCCAAATAAAATTCGATCCCGCAGGATTGAGCCAGACGGATAAAGAGTTATTCGACAAACTTCATAACAAATTTCTGAAAGTAACCGTAAAATCAGGAAGCCTGCGCTACCGCACCAAAAACCTATCAGGATATTTATTCAACGGAAGAATTGACAATGATTTGTTTGCCGATGGAGACCATGTTTTCATTCCGGTATTCTTCAACGGCGATGAATTAAGAAATCCGAGAGGGGAAGACATAGAAGCGGCCAATTTACTCATCAGCCACCTCAACGAAAACCTTGAAGCTTATCATACCTGGATATGGAGGAATATGACACCGGAAAGAAGGTATATGCTTTTGGATGGTATAATAGCTCCCGGTAAGGCCAACGGAAGAAGCGTGGCATCTGTAGTAGAAAACAGAGTCATCGGCATAGCAGGCAACTGCCTGATTATGCCTGTTGCACCGGGATTCCAGCTCGATCCGACTATTGATGAAGATTTTGATTTGTATTCCCAATATTACGTAGAGGAAGAAGAGCCCATGCGCGTAAGCCTTCCCACAAAAGGCGTATATGCAGAAGCAGTAATGGGTAAATGCAATAGCTGTGAAGTGATTGATGATACAAGGTTCTGGAGATGGGAGGAATCACCCATACCTGATAGTCCAACTACTCCGATACTGCCCATCAATACCGACAGCAGGCGCGCCGATGTTCAGGCCGTTCAACCAATGGATTTCCCCAACAGTGTATTGAATATTCAGAATGCCCCTGCTGCCCCGGATCCATCCGGATTGGCTTCAATGCTAACACTTATGGGTAAGGGCGATTCCTTCAGAGATTTAACAGGATTAAATCAAACCCAGCTGAATTCACTGCAAGGATTGCAGAAAGCATTTGATACTGCACAGTCATTTGGCAAAGAAGCTTCTACCCTGCTGCAATCGCAAACTGCCATGAAGCTTTTGGAAGACGCAAAACGTAAAGGAATTATTGATAATGATCAGGCCAAACAAAAAGGAGAAGAAATCATTGATAAAGCAAAAGCCGACCCACAAGTGAGCAAACTGCAGGAAAGCCTTAAAATACTGGATGAATTGCAAAAACAAGGCAAGGTGAATCCGGATACTGCCAACAATGTGATTGCTTCTATGCTGAAAAACATGCTCGACAGCGGAGGAGCCAAATCATCCATGCTGAACGAGGAATTGTCCAAGCTCATGGATAAATCCAAAGAAACAGGAAAAGACATTAAAGTGGAAAGGCCGGATGAAAAAGTGGAAATAAAAAAAGCTTCTGAAAGTGAAAACAATTCCCTTCCTATTTCCCATATTGTTCAGGGATTGTTTACTCCGCTCACTCAGAAGAAGCATTCTGCATGGGCGGCGGCAGTTGCCATGCTGGTGAGTTATAAATAAAAACAGGTGGTTACCATAGCCGGGGCATTGGAAACCATTGACAATAAATGGAAGGATAAATTTGAAAATGATCAAATTCTTACTCCGCAAGAATTTACAGAGCTGATTCAGCAGGCAGGACTGTCTACCCTAAATGCATTTCCTGAGTTTACAGACCTGTACCGTATGCTTCTGGAAAACGGCCCTATAGCAGCCCTGGCAGACTACAGCCTAAGTCTGGATTTGCCCGGAGGAGAAGTATTTGAAGCCAAAGTAGAGCATTTTGTTTTAATCATAGGAGTTTTCGGTGACCGCAACAAAGAAGCTGAAATCACCGGAATATTGTTTGATCCTGTTGACGGAGAATTCAGGAAGGAACCGCTGGCTGAATTGAAAACAAAAGTGACCGGGTCATCTGATAAGTTTGGATTTAAAGTAATGTCCATCAAATAAATCATATGCCTATACAGATTTATTTAAAAGCCGAAGGAATTTACAAAGGGCAGATAAAAGGCAATGCTACCCACAGGGATTTCTATGATTACATAGAAGTCCTGTCTGCAAACTTTGGCAGCCACCATTCGTTTAACCAGGCCACATTAGAAATAAACGGAAAACGCCGATACAATCCTTTGCATATTGTCAAATTTCAGGACAAAGCCAGTATTGACTTGTTTTCCATGATGGTGGAAGGGGATGTATTCAGAACATTTGAATTAACCTTTACGTCTCGAGCAGGCAACGACAGGTTGATAAGAACTTCCGAATTTCAACCTTATTTAAGATTGTCATTAATCAATGCCTGCATTCTGAATTATGCTTTCGGCCCTGCTACAAATATTCCAGAAAATGAAAACCCGCTGAGGATTCCTGCAATAGATTCTTTTGATATCGGGTTTGGGGGACTGTTGTATGAAGATTTATTAACCGGAAAGATGTCGGAAGATAATTTGCTCCAGGAAAATTAAACATTAAATGTGGTTACAGGTAAAAATTACCTCATTCCCCACATTCATTTTTAATCTTTAATTTTTAATTATAGCAGAAAGCCTCCTAACCGGAGGCTTTCTGCTATATATCATTATAGTAAATTATTTGTACTGAGGAATCAGAGTATTGGCGAGTTCCACCATTTTCTGAATTCCGTCTTCAGGAAGATTTCCTTTCTTGAACTGGGCAAGAATATCAGGATATTTGTTTTCCATTTCCAGTAAGAAGTGAGCTTCGAAATCTTTCACTTTGTTTACGGCTACGTCGCGGATCAGCCCCTGAGTACCCAGGTAGATGATGGCGATTTGCTTTTCTACAGGAACCGGTGAGTACTGAGGTTGTTTCAGGATTTCCACGTTACGTGCACCTTTATCGATTACCAGCTTGGTAGCAGGGTCGAGGTCACCACCAAATTTAGAGAAGGCTTCCATCTCACGATAAAGCGCCTGGTCCAGCTTCAGTGTACCGGCAACCTTTTTCATGGACTTGATCTGAGCGCTACCACCCACACGGCTAACCGAAATACCTACGTTGATCGCAGGACGGATACCGGAGTTGAAGAGGTTAGACTCCAGGAAGATCTGTCCGTCGGTAATAGAAATTACGTTGGTTGGAATGTATGCAGATACGTCACCGGCCTGAGTTTCGATAATAGGCAGAGCGGTAAGAGAACCTCCACCTTTTACCAGATGTTTGATTGACTCAGGAAGGTCGTTCATGTTTTTAGCGGCGTTATCGTCGGAGATGATTTTAGCGGCACGTTCCAGCAGACGACTGTGCAGATAGAATACGTCACCGGGGTAAGCTTCACGACCTGGCGGACGGCGCAGCAGCAGAGATACCTCCCTGTAAGCCACCGCTTGTTTAGAAAGATCATCGTAAACAATCAGAGCCGGGCGTCCGGTATCCCTGAAATATTCTCCGATAGCAGCACCGGCAAATGGAGCGTAGAACTGCAATGGAGCCGGATCGGAAGCAGATGCAGATACGATGATGGTATAAGGCATTGCTCCGTAATCTTCCAGGGTTTTCATCACACCGGCAATGGTAGAAGCTTTCTGGCCAATTGCTACGTAGATACAGTAAACAGGGTTTCCTGCATCATAGAATTCTTTCTGGTTGATGATGGTATCGATGGCAATAGCGGTTTTACCGGTCTGACGGTCACCGATAATCAACTCCCTTTGTCCCCTACCGATAGGAATCATCGCGTCGATAGCTTTGATACCTGTTTGAAGAGGTTCTTTTACGGGCTCACGGAAAATTACACCCGGAGCTTTCCTTTCAAGGGGCATTTCATATAAATCACCGGAGAGCGGTCCTTTACCGTCGATTGGTTGACCGAGGGTATTCACCACTCTTCCCAGCATAGATTCACCAACTTTAATGGAAGCAATCCTTCCGGTTCTTTTTACTTTGGAACCTTCTTTAATGCCAGCGGAATCACCCATTAATACCACACCCACATTGTCTTCTTCAAGGTTAAGGGCGATAGCCATAACACCGTTTTCAAACTCCACGAGCTCACCACTTCTAACGTTGTTTAACCCATACACGCGGGCAATACCGTCACCTACCTGAAGTACTGTTCCGATTTCTTCCAGGTCGGCAGCGTTGTTAAAGTTTGAGAGTTGTTCTCTCAATATCGCTGAGATCTCATCAGATTTAATATCTAACATATTGATTTGTTTAAAGCTTTTTATAATATCCGATCAGCGGTTATCTGATCTTGTATATAAAGTCGTTATTATCGAATTGTTTCTTAATGGCATTCAGGTCGTATGCGATGCTGGCATCAATCAGGCTGTTTTCTACTTCCAGCACAAAACCTCCGATAATCTCAGGCTTCACTTCTGTCTTCAGTTCAATATTCTTATACGGAGTTTCGGCTTTAATTTTGTTCACAATAGACTGCTTAAGCTCTTCACTGATTTCCACTGCAGTGACAAGTTTCACAGTATGAATATCTTTGAACCGCTTATACTGATCCACAAATGCCTGCAAAATTTCCCTGAGAACGTTTTCCCTTCCTTTCTTTACAACCAGCTGAATAAAGCGGGAAGTAATGTCGGTAACCTTTCCTTTGGTAAGCGCTTCCAGTACAGCCAGTTTTTTATCGGGCTGAATGATGGGGCTTTTCAGAAGATTCACCAAATCCCTGCTCTCATTACATAGTGCCTGTAAATATATCACATCTTGATATACCTCTTCCAGCTGATTCTTTTCTATCGAAATATCAGCAAGGCTTTTGGCATATCTTCCTGCTAAGCGTGGATTAACCATAAATTCAATCTGTTTTACAGTCCGTACTCCGGATTAATTCAGTTTAATTGTTTCAGTAAGATTCTTGATAAATCCTTCCTGCTCGCTTTTGTTGGAAAGTTCTCTTCCCAGGACTTTTTCAGATATTTCAATTACCAGATGTCCTACCTGATTTTTCACATCGGTAAGCGCAGCCATCTTCTGAGCCTGAATAACAGCCTGCGCATCGGCAATAATTTTGGCAGCTTCAGCTTTGGCTTGTTCTTTGGCTTCGTTGATGATTTTGTCTTTCATCTCACGCGCTTCTTTCAGCAATTCGGCACGCTCTTCCCTGGCTTTTGCCAGTAATGCTTCATTTTCACTTTTCAGGTTAGCCATTTCAGCCCTTACTCTTTCGGCAGAGTTCAGCGCTTCAGCAATATTTTCTTCCCTTGTTTTGATAGCGCCAAGAAGGGGTTTCCATGCAAATTTTTTCAGAATGAAAAAGACAATCAGGAACGCCAGAAGGTTCCAGAAAATCAATCCCAAGGAAGGGTTTAATAAATCCATATATCTAGTTTGATGATTATTGCAATTTAACCTGTTAAAAAATTACCACACCTTTCGCCCTGTGCCAGGGTGTGGTAATCAATTCATTCTAAACGAAAATAGCCAGGATACCTGCGATTACTGCGAAAAGGGCAACACCCTCAATGAACGCAGCTGTCAGGATCATGTTGGAACGAATGTCGTTTACAGCTTCAGGCTGACGGCTGATAGCCTCTACAGCACCGGTACCGATTTTACCAATACCAATACCGGCTCCGATAGCAGCAAGACCTGCACCGATAGCTCCTCCGGCATTCGCGAAAGCTACATCGCTTAAAAATACAGACAGTAAATCCATAATTGTATATTTAACTGATTAAAAATTGACTAGTTCAAATCTTTATTTTCCTGCTATTACGCTCCGGCTTCCTGAAGTTTTACTTCGTGATGTTCTGCATGATGCTCATCATGATGACCTTCTTCAATAGCCTGACCGATAAATACTGCGGTAAGGTTGGTGAATATGAAAGCCTGGATAAAAGCCACCAGCAATTCAATAAAGTAAATAAACACCACAAATGCTATGGAAACAGGAGAAAAACCGTAGCCGATAGCGGCATTCATTCCTCCGAAAATAAAAATCAGCGAAATCAAACAGATGATGATGATGTGCCCTGCCAGCATATTGGCAAACAACCTCATGATTAAAGCAAAAGGCTTGGTAAACACACTCAGGAATTCCACAGGAATCAGAATCAGCTTCACTCCCAAAGGTACCGGCGGGTTAAAAATGTGCCCCCAGTAGTGCTTGTTTCCGCTGAAAGTGATTACCAGGAAGGAAATTACCCCCAACACCAGTGTAAAGGCAATGTTTCCGGTAACGTTAGCAGCTCCGGGAACAAGCCCGAAAATGTTGTTGATCAGAATAAAGAAAAATACGGTTAACAGAAAAGGCAGGTATTTTTCATATTTCTTCACACCCAGGTTTGGCAGAGCCACTTCGTCTCTTACGAAATTCACCACAGGCTCTACAATGTTTTGCAATCCTTTAGGTGCGGAGTCTACGCCAATTCCTTTCTTATATTTCTTCACAACGGAATTCAATATCAAAATCAACACGATCAATGCTACAAACATCTGCACCACGTTCCTAGTAAGAGAGAAGTCGTACACTTTTACATTGGGGTCAACAGGAACAATTTTGTTCCCCACCATACGGTACCCGTCTACCTCATGCTCTCCGTGATGAAACTTGGAAGACATGAAAACAGAAAGTCCTTTTTGAGGAGAATACAGGATAATGGGAAGAGGTAAAGTAGCATGATGTTCTACGCCTTCTTTATCTTTCCAACTGAAATAGTGGAACTCATAGGCATCAAGAACGTGTTCAAAAATCACCTTGTTGGCATCAAACTTAAATCCTTCTTCTGCACCCTCTGCATGCATATTCTCCTGAAGACCATGCTCCTGAGCAAAGGAAATATTAGAAAAAAGCAACATGCCTAAGCTGAAAACCGCTACCAATAAGGATTTTAGTCTGATTACCACCATAGGTTCCGATAAATTTTGCGCAAAGATAGGGAGGGAAATTGGAATTATCAGTACCCGGAGCGGATTTCTATGGCCTATTTTTATAAATATTCTGTTTTCTTCCACAGCCTACCGGGCGCCAACAGGTTTTTTCTTCTCAAACTGCATTTGATGGAGGTTATAATAAAAGCCTTTCATTGCCAACAACTCGTCGTGCGTACCGGTTTCGCGGATTTCTCCCTTATCCAGCACAATGATCTTATTGGCCTTTCTTATGGTGGACAGCCTGTGGGCAATTACCACAGAAGTGCGACCTTTAATGAGTTGGTCTATGGCTTTTTGTATAAGTATCTCACTTTCAGTATCTATAGAAGAAGTTGCCTCATCCAGAATAAGAATGGATGGGTTGTAAAGAATAGCCCTGATAAAGGATATCAACTGCCTTTGCCCCAGGGATAGCGTACCCCCCCTTTCCATTACATTATAATCGTAACCACCGGGGAGTTGCATGATAAAATCATGCATATCAATCATTTTTGCGGCTTCCATCACCTGCTCGCGGGTAATTTTGCTGTCGAAAAGGGTAATATTATCCATTACCGACCCTGAAAACAAAAATACATCCTGCAGCACCACCCCTATCGTCCGCCGCAGGGCATCCAGTTTATAATCTTTAATGTTAATATCATCTATTAAAATCTCACCTTCCTGAATCTCATACAGCCGGTTCATCAGGCTGATAATGGAAGTTTTTCCGCTTCCGGTATGCCCTACAATAGCCACAGTTTCTCCGGGTTCAGCCTTAAAGCTGATGTTTTTCAATACATAATGTCCTTCTTCGTAAGCAAAACTTACATTTCGGAACTCTACCTTTCCCTTGCTCTGCTCGGGAACCACATGACCGGTATCTTTTATATAATCGTCGTTATCCAGTACTTTAAATATCCTTTCGCTGGCCACCATTCCCATCTGCAATACGTTGAATTTATCGGCAATCACCCTGAGCGGCCGGAAAAGGAGGTTCAGACATAAATAAAACGACATCATCTTACCCAAAAGCTCCTGCGCTTCAGGACCCTGCAAATTAAAAGCTGCCGTGCCTGCCCACCATACCATCAGGCCCACCCCCACTGCCAGCACGATCTCTACTATGGGAAAGAAAACGGAATAAGCGAAAATTGCCCGGATATTGGCATCGCGGTGGTCTTTATTGATCTCCCTGAATTTTGCGGATTCTTTTTCCTCCACTGAAAATGCCTGCACAACAGCAATACCCGTAAGATGTTCCTGCACAAAGGCATTCAGCCTTGCCACGGCATTCCTGACCTGAATAAAAGACCTGTTGACGCTTTCCTTGAAAAAATATGTAGCCAGGATGAGGAAGGGAAAAGGCGCCAGGCTGATCAGGGTAAGCTGCCAGTCGGTCATAAACATATACACCAGCACCGCCACAATAGATAACAGGTCGGCAATGATGGGAATCAGGCCTTCTGAAAAAATGTTGTTGACAGATTCAATATCATTAATCGTACGGGTAGTAAGTGTTCCGATGGGTGTGCGGTCGAACTGCCTGAGATTTAGCGAAAGGATTTTTCCGTAAACTTTTACCCTAAGGTCTTTTACAACAGTTTGTCCCAGCCATGCCGTAAGAAAGCTGAAGTAAAACCTCAAACCCGACTCCAGTAAAAGTAACCCTATTTGTATTACAGTGATCCATATCACCACATTGATTAGGGTTTGCTGCACATCCGGCGCCTGGCCATCTCTAACATAATCATTAATGGTGAGCTGAATAAGGTAAGGCCTGACGGGAGACATCACAGCCAGTACGATGGCCAGTATGATGGAGATAATTACCCGGCTTTTATAAGGGGCTGCAAACTGCATCACGCGATGCAACTGCCCTAGTCCTAATTTTTCATAAAAAGAAGGCTTATCTCCCATAGAGGAGCAAAGTTAGGAGAAATGCGGGCCAAAATCCTGCTAAAAAATTAACCTTCTTCATTCATGGCTTTTTTATAAGCCTTGATGAAAATAGCGCCGAGGTTTTTATGAGGTGGAATATAATCTTCAAAACGCTCGCGTGCAGCAGCATTTCTGAACTGATTGTTCAGGTCACTCCATAAATTTATCCAGTTGATATCCTTTCCGGCTATCATGTGATTATTGATAGCATTGAGAATAGGCTCGTTTACAGCCTTGGTACCAATCTGTTTACTGGAAATAATATGGGCATCCTTACAAATATTTAAAACATCGTTCAGGTTGTTATAACCTCCGCAGGAACCCAATACCACAATCTTGGCTGAAGGCATCAGCTGGTTCAGCGTATAGGGGAGATGGTAACTATGCCCACGGTGAATCATGATAGTGGGTTTCAGGTTGTTCTTCGCAAGGTACTCGGCCAGCCTTGCCTGAGCTTTGGCATCAGGATCATCTGGCCCCAGCAAAGGCCGGTTGGCAAATATCATTACCGGTTTCCCTCTTGTAGAAGTAATGGTAACAAAATCTTCATTGGAAGTAATCTTCCAGTTGGGATTACCTCTGAACATGTTCATGAAATTCTCAAAAGAAATCTGTCCATCCTGGTCTTCGTCGCCATAAAAGAAAACTTGCTGGATGACTCTTCCGGCACTGTCGGTAAGTGAATGAAAATCCTGATGGTATACAGAAGGAATTCCCAGCTGGCTAACCAAATCAATCCTATTGGAGGAATCTGCAGATTCAAATAAAAGCCTCAGAAGATTATATATAACAATCCCCCTCTCATTAGATTTTTCAATATTTCTGCTCTTATTCCATTTTACTTCTTCAAGAATATATTTTGCCAGTTCTGGATTCTTATCCATGATACTACTATAAGAATCCGCAACGTCCACCGCTTCTTCCAGGCCGCGGGTTTCTTCCAGGTTAATCACAAAAGCCTTCATGGTCATGGTGGCGTTTTCCTTATCCATGGTAGATAAGAAATTGTTCAGGGTATTGTAACCTGCCGCCATTTTAATAAACTTCCTGAAATGATCGCCATTTACACTTAACAGAAGGCTGTCGCCACGCGGCACTTTCATTTCCTGAAAAATCTTCTTATATACATAAAGATAGCTGGAAGTATAAAGTTCGTCCTCTCCTAATACAATCAGATAATATAATTCCTGCGGACTTAATCCCTGCAGTCTTTTATATCGCACTCTTTCATCGGCCACATGGTGAAGGCCGTTGATTTCCCTGATAAAATATTGTTTGGCTTTCGCAACCATCCTTTCGGTAAGGGCACTCATCTCCAGAACGGTATCTCTCCAGGGGGGAAGCTGCCTGCCATAATAATCAATTCTTGTCTTTACCATGAGCTGATAAATGGCAAAGTCGTTGTCTTTGATTTTATCAATATCTTCCGTGGTGAGCTTTTTCTCCAGAATTAAGGTAAGGAACGGAAAATAGTTCTGCCCGTTTTTACTTCTGGAAAAACTTCCCACCATTCTTACCAATGAATCGGGATGAGATCTTATCCTTGCCCCCAGGGGGTTATTTCCTGCAGCGTAATTATAAAGTTTGCGGATATCATGATGTGCTGCTTTTACAATCAGCTCATTTGCAAAAGGCACATTGGGATTACTCATTAACGTGGGAAGAATTTCATCCGGATGCAGTTCGCAATATTTTTTAATCAGATGAAGCCTTGAAGGCGCCACCCCTGCATTGGGAACAGGAGACACAAAACAGTCCACAATAATTTTGCCCACTCCGTACTTGTTATTTACAATTACCGGCTCAATACTTTCATTCTTTCTGTCCAGCTCCATGGCTTCTTCAAATGCCTTTACCATTTCCGGAGCAATGGTATTGGGATAATCGGGATTTCCCCTGGTTAGAGCAAAACCTTTCAGCATGGTTTCTACTCCCACCAGGTATTTGACCTTTTCCTGGGCAGACAATAAGGTATCCAGTTCAATAGATTCCTGAATCCTGTCTATCCTATCCATTAATGCACTTGAAATTATCAGGTTAACAAGCTCATCATCAGAGGATTGCAACACGCCTGCTTCGGCTATTCTTTGCTGTTGGGCATCAATTTTATCATGCCAGAGCATTCTGGAGGTAGCCACCTTAAAAGGATAATTATTGGTTTGTGCCGATAACTTACCGGCAGATAAAACCAACATTATCAATAGCATCAGGCAGTTTACTTTACAATTCCTCATACACAACATTAGAAGCAAAAATACGACCAATTGGTGGTATAAACGGAAAGGTAACTCTTAAAGTATAGTACAGTTAACAATTTCATAATGAATTAGAAAAACCAATTATCGGGGTTTTAAAAGTAAATTTGTCCAAACTTCGAGGAAATGTTACCCAATGAATTGAAAATCCTCATAGCCGACGACGAACCCGACATACTGGAAATCATCAGCTATAATCTGGAACAGGAGGGTTACGATGTACGTACTGCCCGTGACGGGAATGAAGCCCTCTCCAAAGCCCGGATGGATAAACCCCATCTGATCATATTGGATATTATGATGCCCGGAAAAACCGGACTTGAAGTTTGTGAAATTCTGAGGGCACAGAAAGACTTTGACGATACTCTAATCATTTTTCTTACAGCCCTTGATGACGACAAATCTCATATCAGGGGACTGGAGCTTGGAGGAGACGATTATCTCACCAAACCCCTTAGCCCAAAAGTACTTACAGCACGGATTGCTACCCTTTTCCGCAGGATGCAAATAGAAAAAACGGAGAATAGGATTGCAATAGACGGATTGGTTATTGATCCTGAAAAATTTGAAGTGGATAAAGGAGGAGAAACCATTATACTGGCCAAGAAAGAATTTGAGCTTTTATATCTGCTAGCTTCCAAACCAGGAAAGGTATTCCTCAGAAACGAAATACTGGAAAAAGTGTGGGGAAATGAAGTGATAGTAGGCGACAGAACGATAGATGTGCATGTAAGGAAAATCAGGCAAAAGCTTGGTCAGGATTATATTTCCACGGTAAAAGGCGTTGGTTATAAATTTAACCCTGCCGAATAATTTTTATTTCGATATGTTATTGCGAAAAGACCTTTCCCCTGCACAAATATCGGCCTTTACTGCGGCAGCCATAGCCCTGCCTGTAGCTGCAGGCATTGGTTTATTACAGCAAAGCTGGACGGCTGCAGGGATATCACTGGTATTGGTATGGGTGGGGAGTTATTTTATATTCCGCATAGCCCTGGAAAGGTTTATTTACAGGAAAATTAAACTGATTTACAAATTCATCCACCAGAAAAAGGCCACCAAAAGAGAAGAGTTTTATTACCAGAATCTCCTTCCTCCCAAAACCATAGATGAAGTAAGACAGGAAGTGGAGGAGTGGGGAGAAAAACAATCGAAAGAAATAGCCTTGTTAAGGCAGAATGAAGTGTTTAGGAAAGAATTCCTTCAAAACCTGGCGCATGAATTTAAAACCCCTGTATTTGCCATTCAGGGATATGTGGAAACCCTGTTGAATGGCGCCATTGATAACAGGGAAACCGCCATCCGGTTTCTGAAAAAAACTGCCTCCAATACTGAAAGGCTGAGCAACCTGATGAAAGACCTGGATGAAATTTCCAAACTGGAAAGAGGAGATATTTCCCTGCATAAAAGCAATTTTGTAATTCAGGACCTGATTAGAGAAGTTTTTGAAGCGCTGAATTTTCTTAAGGCCTCCAAAAACATCACCACACAATTCAAGAAAGGTTGTGAAACACATACCGTAGTGTATGCCGACAGGGAAAAGATTCGTCAGGTTTTGGCCAATGTGATAGAAAATGCGATTAAATACGGAAAGGTGAATGGCCAGGTAACAGCAAGCATTTACAAAACCGACGACAGGATATTGATAGAAATTGGAGATGACGGAATAGGTATTGAAGAAGAACACCTACCAAGAATATTTGAAAGATTTTACCGGACCGATAATGCCAGAAGCCGCGAGAAAGGCGGAACAGGGCTGGGTTTATCAATTTGCAAACACATCATTGAAGCCCACGGGCAAACCATTCATGTGCGCAGTGCACCTGAGGTGGGCACCACCGTTGGTTTTACACTATCTTCCCGCAAACAATGAGTTTACTCAACAACAGCTAAGTAAAAAATCAGGTTAATTTATAATCCTTTACCATAAGCTTAAGGGGAAACCTTTACCGAATCGATTTAACGGTTTTTTTATATACGAAAGCCCTGCTTTTGGAGTTTATTTACATGAGTTAATCCAAATCCAATTACTATGAAACTAAGGGAACGGTTTATGGTACTGGGTTTATTGTTATTTCTTTTTCCCTATGGAAGCCATGCACAATGCGACAATGAATTCAGGATTGTAACATACGACAGCATTTTTACCGGCACCGGTAATGATGTTTTTGATTTTGTATTTCCAAAATTCGATGCATCTCTGGGCACACTCACTGCAGTGGAGTTTCAAACAGTGGTGACTGTTTCTTATGGTTTTAACCTCGAAAACACCGATTACTCCTCCACCAATAATTACCGGGTAAGAGTTTCAAGAATGGATGAATTTTATCATCCCGAATTTTTATACATACCCATAACAGTAGAAACCAATCAAATGTACGGTCCGTACAAACTTGCACCCAACGATGGTTTGCCCGGACAAGGAGATGATTATGTATCAGAAGGTCCGGTATATCCTTATTACCAGGATACCATCATCAGGCGTTCTTTCAATACAGCAGATTTTCTGGGTATTGGCAATGTTTCCATGGAATACTGGACCAGTACTTTCTCTGCCACTATGGGGGGTGTTAACAATATCAAAACAGAGAGGGCGAATGATACCATGCATGTTACCATTCGCTACGTCTATTGTTCCGAATCTGCCCTGCCTGCCGATATCACTTATTTTGCTGCCAGAAGAGAAGGAAATAACATCAGCCTGAATTGGCAGGTTCAAAATGAAGAACCGGGAAGAATATATGTGGTGGAGAAAAGTACCGACGGGAGAAATTTTGAGCCGGTAAATAAAATGCCTTCTCAACTTTCCGGCAGCGGACCATCAGGATACCGCACCGTATATACTCCCACAGGGAGAGATAGTGGCAAACTCATTTTCCGCATCAGGCAGATTCAGCCCGGAGGGAGCGAAAAAATATCCGACATGAGAATTGTGGATATCGGAGGCAAAACTCCCGAGAGTTTGAAATTATTCCCCAATCCTGCAAAAGATCAGATTTCAGTTTTATTCAACAATACCGGTCGCGACAACTGGACCATTGAAGTATTTTCCATTAGCGGGAAACTGATTGAAAAAAGAAAAATTCAGCGGAAACTTCTTGAAACAATTTACTTCGATTCACGTTATAGTAAAGGAATGTATGTGATAAAAGCAGTGAATACCGAAACAGGTGAAACAGCCACTGAAAGGTTTATTATACATTAAATATTACGCTGATAACGTTACCCTTGAAAACTACAAGGCTTCTGATAAAGGAGCCTTTTGTTATTTCAGGAGGTTGGGATTAAGTTTACTATAAGGTATGAATAGCAATCATGAGGAAAGTGAATGATGAATACCCGAAGTGATAAACAAGCAATTCAATCCGTTTAATGTTCATTTGCAGGAAAATCATTTCATCAGTAAAAGAAAATTCTCATTAAAGTCTGTTGAAAGCACTGGCGGATGCTGAGGTTTTTCTCCCCTGAGAGGGCCCTCCCCCGCCACCACCGTAACCTTTGTTTTTTATCACCCGTGCATAACCTTTCCTGCTGAAAGATCCACCCTGATTTTCAGAACACTGGCCTCAAAAAAGACAAAACCGGTTTCGCTTTTTCCCTATGGCAGCAAAACAAATTTCCTGATACGGATAAACCCTGCAAAGAGAAAATTCATCTTATTCCTGAAGATTATTCCCCGATAGCACCGATCATCTTCTCCCTATTATCCCATCAAGCCCCGCGAAACATCCTGTGATATTTCCTGTTGAAATACACCATGGAGATGATTGTACCCATTACCCCAAACACAGAAAGATAAATCACTCCCTGGCTGTATAATCCGGTCCACTGAATCATTATTTGATTGGCCCCCAGAATAGCTTTGGTTAATATTACGGATACGCTTCCCAGATAGCCGAAGGAGTCGGCGATATATATCAGAAAGCCCACATTTCCTGTAAACCTGAAAGTGGCTATGAACCGTTCAAATAACACACAGTTATAGGGGATATAGCCCATATACAACCCAAGCCCTACCAGAGTAATCCAATATACCGGTGATAAATAACCGAGAACAAAGCATAAGGAACTCAATCCTGCAATAACAAACCCGGACATCACCATAATATGGATCAGCATGAATGCTTTGTAGTTTTTACGGATAAATATCAGGCTGCCTACCAGCACCAGGGTAGCCAGTGCAACGGGAGTCTCTGTTTTGGTAAAAATTTCTGGCTGATGGAGGTAGCCAAGTTCCTTCCACATATCAGCAACGAAATTGTCGCGGATATCGCGGAAAATGGTGAGGAAGACATATAATACCACCAAAAGGAATATACCCGGAAAAAATTGTTTCACCAGCGCCCGGCGGTCCGATTTATTCATCGGCTGCCTTTCGGTACGGTCTGCAATATCCTCAGCATCCGGCGGAGGAATTTTTTCAATCAGATATACAGTAAAACACAGCAATGGAAAAAATACGGCACCAGCCACAAAAGGCATCCACATTTCCGGCACCCCAAAACTATCCATCAGGTACTGGCCTACCGATTTCACCACTCCTGAAGAGAAAATAAAACTTACCGCAAGGGCAGCACCGATAAAATCAGTGGTCTTTCTGCCTTCTATATACGAAAACACAACACCCCATAACAATCCAAGAGGAAATCCATTCAGGAATAAAAACACAATATTATAAGGAGCAGGCACCACTGCAAAACCCAGCCATGCAAGCCATGAAATAACAACCAGAAGAATAATGATCTTCCACCGGCCAATTCTTTTTAATTCAGAAATAAATTTTATGCCGAAAAACTTGCTCGACAAATATCCTATTGCCTGAATAATAACCAGCATTTCTTTATACCCCAGGCCCCATACAGTCATGTCTTCAAATATGCCGGCTGTATATGTCTTTCTATAACCAAATACCGTAGCATAGGCCAGAAAAATTGTAATGGCAGCGTATAGAGCTGATTTCCATTTTTGTGCAGATATCCCTTTTTCCAATCTGAGTTATTTTTTAACCCCTAAACTTAAGGAATATCAGCTTAAATAAGGAAGTAAATTATAAAGGAATATTAAGGGGCTGATTTTTTAATACCGGAGGAGTAATTTTTAATAAATTAATTACTGAAGTATCGGGTTTTGAAAAATACCTTCTGCCATTAAGAACTAATGCTAAATAACTGCAGGAATCTTTTGTATTAAAATAAAGAGTTTTAAAAACACCTTTCTTATCAGAGAAATATATTTTTCCTTCCGGATCACATTCTACCACAGGAATTGTATCGCTACTAAAGGAATTTATCAGTTTTTTTATATATAAAGAATCATTTATTACAATTATACTATCGGTATCAGGCAAATCTATATCATGAATATACCTGATTTCTAATGAAGATGCCTGCTTCAGTTCCTGTATTGCATTTGAATACATATCATTGGATAACATGGCGGGAGCAGCATCCGGTTCGTTATCTGAACAGGAAATAAATAGAAATAAAAAAATCAGATAAGGAATATATTTCATCTTAAAATTAAAATTTAAAAAAGCCACCTCCGGCGAGATGGCTTTATATATAGAAAACTGCTATTGACCATTATCAAAAAATCTTGTCCAACCTTCCAGCCAGTTATTACCACTGCCAAAAGCACCGATATAAGAAGTTGGAGTAAAGAATGCATCAAGATGTGAAAAATCAGAACCCGAAAGAGCACTACTTCCGGCAGCAGGCATTAAACCAGGCTGTGTAAGGTTAAAGGGATTTTCCAATACACCATCAGGAGAAGTTAATTTAATATTACCTTCTGCAAGTGCTTTAGATTCAACCTCAGCAGAACTTATTACAGAAGAAGTACTTCTGAAAATATTTTCACTATTTACTGAATGAATAATATTATTTCTAAGTTCAGATATTCCATCTTTATAAGCCTGTGCAGTAGGATCAGATTCAATAGAGAATCCAGCCTTTTGCCAACCCAGCATAATAGAGTTATTTAAAGAAAACCGTACTGCCCTTCTCCATCTGTTTCCGAAATTATGATTTTCAAGAGTTCCGGGTGCGTTATTAGGACCTATAAAGGTAAAGTTAGACAATACAGGACGTGTATAAGGTTGAGCATCGGTACCGGTTCCGTCATTATCGGCTTCAATACCGTTACCAGCGTCACCACCATCTACAAACTTAGGGTCTCTAAGAGCAAGGGCGAACTGGATTTTTCCTGTATAACCATAATCAAAGTCAAAATCATCATCAGCAGTTGCAAAAGCTATAAGGTATTTTGCATTTACATTTCCACCAAAAAATTCAAAAGCATCATCTTTACCATAGCTCACCTGAATATTTTCAATTTTAGTACCCTTTCCTACTCCTCCTAAGGTTAAACCATTTATTTCACTATTCGGAAAAGCAGCAACACCGGCATATTCAATTCTCACATAAGTAAGTACACCGGAATTATCATCATCATTATTACCACCATAAGGCCTGTCTAAACCGCCTTCAATTACAGGTGTTGTTGTTCTGTTGGTTTTTGCATTACCTAATATTACCAATCCACCCCAATCTCCCGGTTCACGAGATCCGGCCGGTTTTCCGGAGGTAAACACTATGGGCTTATCTACAGTACCCTGAGCCATTATTTTAGCTCCTCTTTCTATACATAATGCCCCTTTTTCAGTAACGTCAGATTTAATAACTGTACCTGGTTCTATAGTTAAGGTAGCACCTTCAGTAACAAAAACATAGCCCTTTAATGTCCATTCCTTATCCGCAGTAAGCGTCATATTTTGAGTAATACTTCCATTCAAAACAGTATTAACAGGAGGATCAATTATAGGATCATCATCATCTTTACTACATCCATAGGAACTAATAACTAAACATGCAGCAAAATAAGCCAGGAGTTTTTTCACATTAAACATAATTTTCATTGTTTTTTATAAAGGCAAAACAACTATTTCAATTTAACGTAAATGTTATGCAGCAGTTAAGGAATTGTTATGATAAAAAATGTTGGGAAAATTATATCACCATTCCTTTTCATAATTTCATACTTACTATAAACAAAAAAAATCTTCCTGAAGCTTTTATCAGGAAGATTTATTCAAAAACAGTAATTATAAATAAGCTGTTGGGGAATATCAGAAGCTGTAAGAAAACCCTAACGATATTCCTGTGCCATATTGGTATTTATATAGTATTCTGTCTTTAGATGCCTGATAGGCTTTATTATTATCACCTTTAATATTTTGATAGAAAACCGCTTCCTGATTCAGCAGGTCTGAGATATTCAGTTTTACTTCACCTTTTCCTGAAATAACTTTTACAGCAGCCTGAAAATCTATTACTGATCTTGCATTCTCATAAATATCAGGGTAACCCTGGAACCCTACTGAAGAAATTCTTGGTCCTATGCGGTTGAATAATCCGCTTAATGCAAGCTTATTATTATTAGTAGTAAACTGTAATCCAACGTTAAGCAAATAAGGAGATAAACCCTGAAGAGAACGGTTTTTATCATAAGTACTAAAATTATTATTGAAACTTACAGTAGATTTTATGTACGCTGCATTAATATAGAATACAAAATTCTCTAAGGAAGAATTCAGAAATTCAAGATTCTTACGAATTTCTGCTTCTGCACCATAACTTGATGCTGATGTTGAATTTTCAAAACTAAGTATAAGATTACTAGGCGTTGAGCCGTTTAATACCACCTGCTCTATAGGATTATTGAAATTTTTATAAAATATTGAGGCAGATAAAACTTCCTGTTTAGACGGATAGATCTCATATCTTAAATCAAGATTCGTAATCTGACTTCTTTTTAATTTTGTATTACCTTTTAATTGTGCATTCCTTAGGAAATCAAAATATGAAAAATTAGAAACCTCTCTGAATTCAGGACGTGAAACTGTTTTAGAAACTGATAATCTTAAATTTGCCAGTTCGTTTAAATTATAAGTTAAGTTAAGAGAAGGAAGTACATCTAAATAAGATCTTTCAACCTTTACATCACTACCTGAAAAATCTGCCGTATTAACAAGAAAATTAAAATGCTCTATCCTCACCCCGGCAACATAGCGTAACTGCTCTGTAAATCTTCCGTCTATTAAAGCATAACCGGCACCCAAAACCGAATATGCATCATATTTATCATTATTATTTGTGATTTCATTTAATACAAAACCATTTTCATAAATATTTCCGTCATTAAAAATATTCTTTGCAGGCATTTTCAATAACTCCTGATTAAACATAGAGGATACCGCAGCTTCATACCTGAATATTCTGGTTGAAAAATCACGGGTTTTAAACTGAGAAGACAACCCTGTTTTAAAAGCCGATCTTCTTCCAAGAATTTTTAAAGGCTGCTGATAATTAACATTGGCTCCAATTGCATGATCTGTCAGCTCCGACCAAAACCGGTAGGTATCTCTTAATACCACCGTCATGGGAACAGAAGATTTGTCAACATCATCAAGACTTTTGGAATATGGTAATACTCTGTAATCTGGCTGATTTCTTTGAGTAAGCGTATAATTAAGATTCCATTTAATGCGGTTATTTTTTTCTGAAAGCAGGTGTTCACCTTCAACCTGAGAACTAATAAGCGAGCGCTGAACAGCAATGGCACCTGTACTTTCTATGTACTGAATATTATCGTAGTTAAAACCCGATCTTTTTAAATTAGACTGTTCAAAACTTCTGTTAATAAGGTTGCGGAAGGAAAATTTATTATTTGCTTTCTTGTATGTAAAATTTGCCATTAAACCTATACTTGAATTAAAACTATAGGTTGTATCTCTGTAATTATAAAATAAATTATCCGGTGTTAAATCAGTTTTATCTTCTGTCTGATAATCTCTTCTTGAATTCAATTCTAAATCCTGCGAGGTTTTATACACAAGAGACAATACAGAACCTAATGAACCTCCGTTATTAAAATCTTTTTTAAAGCCTCCGTTCAACTGCAGATTCATAGAAGGTAATGCAGTACCGTTGTATCTGTCGCCATAATTATTTCTCATCAATTTACTGGCTTCTATTCTTCTAGCAGGATTCGGATCGGCATTAAAACTCCTGTATTGTCTGGTTGAAGGAAAACCTGAGGGTAAAGCCCTGGTTCCATCATCTGCCGCCAGATAATCAGCGGGGCGTAAAATTCCAATATTAAAATCTTTACCGGTAGAAATAGAATTATACCCTATTCCGGCAGAGATATTAAAAAAATTTCTAAAAGGGATGTCTTTTGTAACCACCTGAACAATACCACCGGAAAAATCTCCTGGAAGATCGGGAGAAGCCGTTTTGCTGATAACAATATTATCAATCAGGTTAGAAGGAACAACATCAAAAGAAAAAGCCCTCCTATCGGGTTCGGTACTAGGCAATAAAGCCCCATTGATCATGGCAATATTATATCGGTCAGACAAGCCCCTTACCACTACAAATTTATCTTCCTGAATACTTGCCCCGCTTACTCTTTTTAAAACCTCACCAACATTACTATCGGGAGAGCGTTTAATAGATTCAACAGATATTCCATCAGAGATTACTGAATTATTTTTTTGCATAGACAAAACAGAAGAAACAGATTCCCTTCTGGCAGTTGCTGTAACAACTACTGCTTCCATACCTTCTTCCATTCTTTCAAGAACAATATTCAATTCTGTTATTTCATTAGGCTTTAAAACAACCGGACCAATCTTTTTAGGTTTAAATCCAATATATTCAAAAGTAATAGAATAACTGCCTGCGGGTAATTCCAAAGAATACCTGCCATCCATATCTGTAGTTTTTCCTCCCTGCCCTTCGATAATTATAGAAGCCCCGGGTAATATTTCATTAGTTGCAGCATCTGTTACTTTACCCGCTACAACTCCTGTTTGGGCCAGAACATTACTACCAGCAGCGAGTGTTATACCTAATAATAAATAGAAAAATTTCACTTTTAGAATTTTGGGCAAAACTACCTTTCCATTATTATGGCCATGTTACCATCAGGTTAAGGAATTATTATGAAAAACTTAAAGGGTGAAAATTGAAAAGGAAAGATTCTATACAGGCAGAAAAAGAAATAAACTTTCAGAATACGGGAAGTTTTACGAAATTGTAATAGGTTTTCAAAATTTCCGGTTGGTGAATACCAGAATACCAAGGGAAAGATTCATTTAAAAAATGCTGATTTTCAAATTCTTATGATTAGAAAATAAGCAGTGTTAAGAAAACATTACCTTTTTTGTAAACAGTATTCACCGGCTTAATTACCTGTAATTTTGCAAAAAATATTTCCGATGGGATTTAATTCGTTTGTCAAGCTATTCATGCCTAAAGACAGGGTATTTTATACTTTATTTGAACAAGTGGCAGAGACCGTTGAAAAAATGGGAAAGCGATTGAAAGCTGTGGTGAATGAACCGGATTTTGACAAACGCGCTGCCATTATCTCCGAGATTGAAGACCTCGAGCATGTTAATGACGATTTAACCCATAAAATATTTACCGAACTCGGTCGCAACTTTATCACTCCTTTCGACAGAGAAGACATTCACTACCTGGCAACCTCACTCGACGATATCTGTGATTACATTTTTGCTTCCGCCAAAAAAATCAACTTTTACAAAGTAAACCCCAATGATCCGGGGATTCAGAAGATGGCTGATTATATTGAGCTGGCCAGTTCTCAGATTAAAATTGCCGTAATGGGCCTGAGAAACATGAATGATGTAAGGAAAATTACAGAAGCCCTGGTGAAGGTAAACAGTATCGAAAACCAGGCTGATGATGTTTTCGACCTGAGTATCGACAGATTGTTTGAAATGGAAGCGGATGCCAAGGAAGTCATCAAAAAAAGAGAGATCTATCAGGTGATGGAAGTGGTTACCGACAAATGTGAAGATGCTGCTAATGTGATTGAATCTATCATCATTAAGTATGCATAATTAATTCCTCAAACAGTTTGTAAGCATCAAATCTTGCAGCATGACATTTCTCGTTATAATAATCTTACTGGCTTTTATTTTTGATTATATCAATGGATTTCATGATGCAGCCAATTCCATTGCCACAATAGTTTCTACGAAAGTACTTACCCCCTTTCAGGCTGTTTTATGGGCTGCATTTTTCAACTTTGCAGCTTATTTTATTTCTAAATACATCATTGGTGAATTTAAAATCGGTAATACCATCGCAAGATCGGTATTGGAAGATTTTATTACACTGGAAGTGATATTTGCCGGCCTGGTAGCCGCTATTACCTGGAACATTCTCACCTGGTGGTTTGGAATCCCTTCCAGCTCTTCGCATACCCTTCTGGGTGGGTTTATGGGTGCCGCCATTGCAAATGCAGGCGGACTTGTTTCAGAAGGGGTACATGTAATCAACTACGAAAAAGTTATTCCTACTTTCCTGTTCATATTTGCAGCCCCATTTATTGGATTTGTAATGGCATTTCTAATCACCCTTGCCATTGTACATATCTGCAAAAAGGCCAATCCCCACCGGGCCGACCGTTGGTTCAGAAAACTGCAACTTGTTTCTTCTGCATTGTTCAGCCTCGGCCACGGAGGAAATGATGCTCAGAAAGTAATGGGTATTATTGCTGCAGCCATGGTAGCACAGGGCATTATTGACGACATTACCCAGATTCCCGGATGGGTGGCATTCTGCTGTTTCGTGGCCATTGCTTTGGGAACACTGAGCGGTGGATGGAAGATCGTGAAAACCATGGGTACCCGTATTACCAAGGTTACTCCTCTGGAAGGGGTAAGTGCCGAAACAGCGGGAGCAGCTACCCTCTTCCTTACCGAACATCTCGGTATTCCCGTAAGTACCACTCATACCATTACAGGTTCCATCATCGGGGTGGGCGCCACCAAAAGACTTTCTGCAGTTCGCTGGGGTGTAACCGTTAACCTGTTATGGGCATGGATACTTACCATTCCGGTAAGTGCCGTAATTGCAGCAGGTGTATTCTATATCGTTAAACTTTTTGTTTAAAATTCTCAGACGGCATCGCCAATTATTTCTGCAGGCATTGATTTTGATAATGCTCTCATGAAATATAATTCCCCTTTACCATACATATTCCGTTTATTTCTAAACTGAACGATGTAAATTTACTTTATGAAAGGAATTATTCTTGCGGGAGGCTCGGGTACGCGGCTTCATCCAATAACTTATGCCATCAGTAAACAAATCATGCCGGTGTATGATAAACCCATGATTTATTATCCCTTATCTACCCTCTTGCTGGCAGGTATCAGGGATATACTGATCATTTCCACCCCCCACGACCTGCCACAGTTTCAAAGATTGCTGAAAGACGGTTGCCAGTGGGGATTGAATTTTTCATATGCTGAACAACCTGTACCCAACGGCCTTGCACAGGCATTTGTAATAGGTGAACAGTTTATCGGAAACGATAGTGTTGCCCTGGTATTGGGCGATAATATATTTTATGGCAGAGGACTCGGGCGTCAGCTTTCCAAAAACTCCCATCCGGATGGAGGAATTATTTATGCTTATCGCGTAAGCGATCCCGAAAGATACGGCGTGGTGGAATTTGATAAAAACATGCAGGCTATCAGTATAGAAGAAAAACCTCAAAAGCCGAAAAGCAATTATGCTGTACCGGGGCTGTACTTTTATGATAACGATGTCATTGAAATTGCCAAAAACCTCCAACCCAGCGTAAGGGGGGAATATGAAATCACAGATGTAAATAAAGAATACCTGAAAAGAGGAAAACTCAAAGTTTCCATTCTCGACAGGGGTACAGCCTGGCTGGATACCGGAACTTTTGATTCATTAATGCAGGCCGCACAATTTGTACAGGTAATCGAACAAAGACAAGGCATTAAAATTGCCTGCATCGAAGAAATCGTATATAAAAAGGGCTATATTACAAAAGAACAGCTGGTGAACATTGCCGAACCCCTACTGAAAAGCGGCTATGGCCAATACATTATGGAAGTTTTAAAAGAAGAAGAAGAAAATCAGTAGGACTATAAATATGAAAAAGATTCTTGTTACTGGAGGTTGTGGTTATATCGGCTCACATACCATCGTGAGCCTGCTTGAAAACGGCTTTGATGTTATTTCGGTAGACAACAATTCAAGGTCTAACCCCATCATTCTGGAAAACGTTGAAAAGATTACCGGAAAGAAGGTAAAAAATTATAAAGTAGACCTGTGCAATTTCGATGATACCTGGGCCATTTTTCAGGAAAATGAAGATATCACCGGAGTAATTCATTTTGCTGCCTATAAAGCAGTTGGGGAATCGGTAGAAAATCCTTTGTTGTATTTTGAAAATAACCTGGTATCTCTCATCAACCTTCTGAAATGCATCCAGGAATTTAAAACACCCTATCTGGTTTTTTCATCCTCCTGTACGGTATACGGTAATCCCGATGAAATACCGGTAACCGAATACACTCCGCCCAAACCTGCGGAATCCCCTTACGGATATACCAAACAGATGGGAGAACAAATCATCAATGAATTTTCAAAAGCATTTCCCACCAGGTGCATACTGTTAAGATATTTTAATCCCGTGGGTGCACATCCCAAAAACCTTATCGGGGAAATGCCTGTGGGCAAACCTGCCAACCTGTTTCCTGCCATCACCCAAACTGCCATCGGAAAGCTTCCACAAATGGTAGTGTTTGGAAACGATTATCCTACCAGAGACGGTTCCTGCATTCGTGATTTTGTTCATGTAAGCGATATTGCCGATGCACATACTCTTGCATTGCAGTATTTGCTTTCAGGCACATCCGACAAACGCTGTGAAGTATTTAACCTGGGAACAGGAGTGGGTGTTACGGTATTGGAAGCCATTAATGCTTTTGAAAAAGTTTCGGGAGTTAAGCTCAATTATACCATAGGGCCACGCCGCCCCGGAGATGTGGTGGCTATTTATGCCAATAACGATCTGGCTAAAAAAGTTCTCGGCTGGAATCCTAAATACGACCTCGAAGCAATGATGGCTACGGCATGGAAGTGGGAACAAAAGCTGAATGTGGATGAAAGGCTTTTTCAAAAAAATGCTTCAGGACTGAATTAATCATTACATCTTTTCATAGAAAACAAAAGCCCATCAGAAAAAAGGGGCTTTTTGAATTAGATTGTATTTATTCGGTTTTCTTCACCAATAACCATCCGCTGGAACTGATGTTGGAAGCATTAGCAGATTCGGTATTGGAAAAGTTCCTGAACAATTTAATAGTAGTATTTGCAGGAATATATATTTCAAAACTGAAATGCTGATGATGAAAATAGGCTTTGGTATCACCCCAATCGGAAAGGATTAAACCTGTGCGGCTTACCTCATAACGCTCATCTCCAATAATCATGTCAAACTTAACAGTTGGAGATTTGGAAAAATTACTTCCATACACTGCTGCTGCCAGATAACCATCAATTTTGTACATGCCTTCTTTCTTAATCAGAATAGAGTTATTTCCTACCTGCACATGAACAGGATTATGGTTATACTGTTGTAATAATTTCATATCCCCGTTTCTGCCAAAGTTCTCCGGAACTTTTATGGCAAACCTGACAGGATTATCCGCAATGGAAGCAATTCTTTCGGTTGATTTGACGGAAGGAACCTGAGCCAATATTGTACTGCAGGAAAAGAGAAACAAAGCAAATAAAACTTTTTTCATAACTCAGGGATAGTGGGTGATGGTATTGAAGGATTGTGTTGAATATAAAGGGGAATTTTCCTGCTGCCTTTTTAGTTTCTTCTTTGCCTTCTTTGCATCAGTTCTCTTTGTACCTGCGTATTGAATTCCTTTTCCGCTTTAAAAAATTCATCGGTTTTCTTTTCGCCTACAATGCCGGAAAATTCTTTAGCGTACTTTTTCTTTATTTCCAGCAGCTTTTGGTCTTTTTCAATTTCATTGGTACCTTCTTTTCTGAACTGCATTCTGGCTTTTAATATTTCCTCTTCATATTTATTAAACACCGGCCAGAATTTCTGGGCATCTTCAGGAGTTAGTTTTAGTTTTTGAGTAATGAAAGCAATTTTGTAAGCCTGCACCCTTGAACCGGGTTGTTCACGATTGGTTTGTTGCTGAGAGGAGCGATTCCCCTGCTGATTCGATTGCCGGTTTCCTGTTTGGGAATATCCCGTAATACCAATGAACAATGATAATATCAACAATAAATTTTTCATATCGGTATATTTAATTTACCATCCCCACATATTCATTCAAATATGCCTGCAAGTCGTTATCGCTCAGGTTGGTAAACATAATTTCAAAATCTTCTTCATTCATGATGAAATCTCCCTCTTCAGTTACCTCTTCTGCCCCTTCTTCAACATACAGAGGAAGGAAAGTTTCAAGGTAAGCATGTAATTCCTCGGCAGGAATTTCTTCGAGGCTACCGGCAGCAACTGAATTTTGGAAAATCATCGTAACGGAAGAAGGCTTGCCAAAAAACCATACGCCTATGAACAACAACCCTGTTACGACAGCGGCGGCTGCAAAATATTTCCACCTGAATGCAGCGCTGGTAGCAGGCTGCATGGTGATGACCTTTGCCTCTTCCTTTTCTGCTTTAACCCTATTGATAATAAGTTGAGGCAGCTGTTCAAAATAATTGTCAGGAACCTCGTAAGCATTCAATTTTTTCAGGTATGCAGGAATAGCACCGTCTTCCTTTTCGGAAGCAAAAATCTCTGCAGGAGAAATGTTATGGAAATACCCTTCCGGAACGGAATAAGGCATTTTTTTATTCAGACCTGCCAATAAAGGAGAGAGTCCTTCCAGTTCTTCCGCGGCTTCAGAACGCTCATTATGAATAAGGGAAAGTACATTTTGAGGAAATGTTTCGAAATAAGCTTCCGGAACCGAATAAGGGTTGGAATTTTCCCCTTTCAACTTTCCGAGCATTTTCAAAGGAAATGAAAGGAAATACTCTTCATCCACCACAAAACCATTTCCCGGCGCTGATTTCGGGAGGCTGCTTTGCAGTACTTCAAGTTCCTCTGCTATATGATTCGGGAATTTCATGGCTAAACGTTCTTTAGACTAAAGCCCGACACCGAAGTTTAATGATTGAGAATAAATTCTTCCACTTTTTTTACGGCATGATGGTAAGAAGCTTTCAGTGCACCTTCAGAAGTTTCCAGAATTTTGCTCATTTCCTCGTAGGGCATTTCGTCGTAATACCTGAGCGTGAATACAAGTCGTTGTTTTTCAGGAAGTTTTTGAATTGCCAGCTGAAGCTTCCATTCCAGCTTATTGGCATCAAAATGCTTGTCGGCCTTTATCTGGTTAGACAGCCCATCTTCGTAATCGCTTAATGACAGGGCTGATTTTTTCTTTTTAGTTTCAAGGAAACTTAAGCACTCATTGGTGGCTATCCGGTAAAGCCAGGTATAAAGCCGGGAATCTGACCTGAAATTATCCAACCCTTTCCACACTTTAATAAATACGTTTTGCAGCACATCGTTGGTATCATCATGGTCTACCAAAATTCTGCGGATATGCCAATACAGCCTTTCCTGATATTTTTTGACCAATTCAGTGAAAGCCGACTCTCTGGTCTTTTCTTCCCTGAATTTTTCCAGTAAAGCATCATCATCAAGAAAGCTCATGCCATGAATTTATATAAAAAATGGAGATCAGCCTTTTCTCTTCATGACTTTTTCGGCTGCAGCCACGATGTTTGGAGCATCCAGTCCGTATTTGGCCAGAAGCTGGTCGGGTGTTCCGCTTTCTCCGAAAGTATCTTTGGTGCCGATAAATTCAATAGGAACGGGGAATTCCCTGGCGGCTGTCTGAGCAATCAGATCGCCAAGCCCCCCGTAAATACTGTGTTCTTCACAGGTTACCGCACAGCGGGTTTTCCTTAAAGATTTTATGACAGCTTCTGTATCAAGAGGTTTTATGGTGTGAATATTGATCACTTCCACGCTGTAGCCTTTTTCTTCCAGAATAATGCCGGCTTCAATGGCTTTCCAAACCATATGCCCGCATGCGAACAAGGTCACATCGGTTCCTTCTGAGAAAATCTGGGCTTTACCTATTTTGAAGGGTTTGTTATCGGGGGTGAAAATGGGCCAGGATGGTCTTCCGAAACGCAGGTAAACAGGACCCTCAAATTCCGCAATGGCTTTAGTGGCTGCTTTGGTTTGGTTATAATCGCACGGAACGATTACGGTCATACCGGGAAGCATCCTCATCAGCCCGATATCTTCCAGTATCTGGTGCGTGGCACCGTCTTCTCCAAGGGTAAGTCCCGCATGGGAAGCACAGATCTTCACGTTCTTACCGGAGTAGGCAATAGACTGACGGATCTGATCGTACACCCTGCCGGTAGCAAAATTGGCAAATGTGGTAGCAAAAGGGATTTTCCCTCCGATGGTAAGTCCAGCTGCAATGCCCATCATATTGGCTTCAGCAATACCCACCTGGTAAAACCTATGGGGAAATTCTTTAATGAATTGGTTCAGCTTCAGTGAGCCGGCCAGGTCGGCAGTAAGTGCCACAACATTTTCGTTTTCTCTGGCAGCTTCCACAATGCCGTCTCCAAAACCGCTACGGGTGTCTTTTTTTCCGGTAACCTTGATATCTTTTAACATGGGAATATTTTGGGTGGTGCAAAGTAAAAGAAAAATAACGATAAAAGGAATTTAGGAATTACGACTTACGAATTGCGATTTTTTACGAATCAATAATATGAGGATTTTCCTAATCGTGCTGTTACGAATTCCTTTTTTATTGCTTTCCTCCTGAAAGTTGAATAAACCCTGAAGGTTATAATTTAAACACTCCTGAAAATCATCAATCGTAATTCGCCTATCGTACACCGATACAGGACTTATAGCTTCCCGGTATACGTAGGTGTTTTTACATCATGATAAAACAAAAATTCCCACCCCTCTTCATTACCCTTTTCCCACCACTCTTTCCGCAGGTTCATGGCTTTCCTTCCGTCGAAATCGTATTTGGCGGCATAACGATGTTTCATTTGTGAGAGCTGAGGGGCTTCATCACCGCCAAAGAACACAATACGGCCGTCGTCTTTTATCCGGTATACCACATGATATTTCGAATGCCCGCCCGATATTTCATATTCTATATAGTCATCAATTGTTCCGTTTTCTTCCAGTAATTTCAAAGCGGGATGATTTACTAAAAATTCAAACTGCTCTTTATCATAACTGCTGCTGCCCACAGTGGAAGCATAATCCAGCTCCAGCTTATGAATATGATATTGGGCATGGGGAAATGCAGGAACATTGGAATGAAAGGATTTTAACCCTCCCGAATGATCTTTGTGCAAATGCGACATGAATACTTTGGTGATATCGGTGGAATTAAACCCTGCCCTTTGAATATTTCTGATCAACTGCAAATCGTCGTCTTCCTCAAATCCCAAACCTGTATCCAATAGTATCAGGTCCTTTGAAGTCTGCACCAGGAAGGGTTGGATTTCCACCAGCAATGACCCTCTGGCACGTTCCTGAAGATTTTCTCTGGAAAGGTCAATAGGTATAAACTTCTTGCTTCCGTCTACCGTAAAACTGCCCTCACTTAAAGGATAAATTTTCATACATGAAGATTATCCTGCAAAGATAACACATCATGAAAGCATTACCTGAGTATCATATGCCTGTCGGCATCCAGCCTGAGAAGAATGAACAGCATGGTAGAGAAAGTGAGCAATGAAGTACCCCCATAACTTACAAATGGAAGCGGAATACCAATTACCGGCATTAAACCTATTGTCATACCCACATTTATGGCTATATGAAAGAATAACACCGAAGCCAGTCCGTAGGCATAACACCGGCTAAACACACTTCGCTGCCTTTCGGCAATATGTATCAACCGTAACAAAAGGAAAAGATACAGGCAAAGGAAGAGCACACTGCCAATAAAACCATACCCTTCTCCTATTGTGCAAAAGATAAAATCCGTACGCTGTTCAGGCACAAAATCGAGCCTGGTTTGCGTACCTTTTAAAAATCCTTTACCCGTCAGCCCGCCACTGCCAATGGCAATTTTACTCTGCCTCACGTTGTAATCGGGGTCTTTCGGCCGGGAAGAATCTTCCTGTGCAGAAGCATCAATATAGGGGTTTTCCCTTCCTATCAGAGAAAATATCCTTGTTACCTGGTGAGGCTGCAATATTTTGGTAAACAATACGGGAACAAAGAAAAACTGAATACCCACACATATCATCCATATCCCCACAATTTTTACCAGCACCGATTTCTTCCTCTTGATTTGCTTACGCAAAAGAATCACCGCAATTACTGCAAGTCCCGTTAATATACCGGCAAGCAGATTTTTATCCAGCAAAAGCGTGGCTACCACCAGCGCGGCTAAAGAAAATCCAACAATAAGGTAAATGGAAGGCAACCCTTCCCGAAACATCACCAGGAAGAATGCAAAGAATACAATAGCCAGACCGGTTTCTTTTTGCAAAATAGTTAACACGGCCGGTGCAAGTACTATTGCTGCCGCAATCATCTGGCTTTTGGGTTTCGAAAAATCTGTCTCTACCCTTGAGAGATATTTGGCCAATGCCAGGTTTACAAACACTTTACAGATGTCTGCAGGCTGAAACTGAAAGCCGCCGAACCTGATTATGGATTGCGTTCCTTTTACTTCGGTATGGAAAGGAAAAACCAATAGCAGCAACACAATACCCACCACATACCAGATGTTGGCGGTGGCAGTAAAAAACTTACTATCGGTAAGCATTATCCCAAGCCCGATAAACAGAGAGAGCAGGAAAAAGAAGGTTTGTTTTCCGTAATCCCCTTTCATCCTGACAAATCCATTCACAATATCCTCGCCTTCCCTGTAGGTAACCGTGAATATGCTGAGGATGCCTATCCCTACCAGCAGTGTGTACAACCAGAAGGTAAGCCAGTCGAAATTTCCGGATATTGAATTAGACCTGGGCATTTATCGTTTAGTTAGGGAGTTAAACAATACATGGTCTTCAGGTTTGAAAACCCCTGTTGTCCGCCTGTCGGTAGCAGGAACATTCTGCTGCTTGTTGCCGGATCTTCCTTTGGGAAGATATTTTTCAATATAGCTGCTGTCTTTCGTCATCTCAAACCACTTGAACGCTCTTATGGAGTCTTCTATAAACTGCAGCCTGTCTAAATAAGAAGGCATTAGGTTGGCAGCTGCAATTTCATTTGCTTTCTGCACCCTTTCCGGCCTTAAAGAATCGGTAAGATATTTCTCCACTATCAGCGATGCCATCGGGGCAGCCCAGGTAGAACCAAAACCTGCATTTTCAACTACCACAGCCACGGCAATCTGCGGGTCTTCCACAGGGGCAAAGCACACAAACATGGAGTTATCTTTCAGCGGAATTCTTTTCTTGTCTATGATCCTGAATTTTTCTGCAGTACCGGTTTTGGCGGCCATGGTAATCCCCGGAATTTTTGCAGCTCTTGCAGTACCATAATCCACCACATCTACCATACCCTGAATTACCGCTTCATAAGCCTGATTGGAAATTCCGGTAAGCACTTCGTGCTTTATTTTGAACTTATTCAGGATAGTATCTTCCTGACGCTGGTTCACGATTTCTTTTACAAAATGCGGAGTATAGTAAAATCCTTTGTTGGCAATAATGCACATGGCATTAGCCAGTTGTAAAGGGGTGGTTTGCATCATATCCTGGCCAATGCCCAGTGTAAGGTTGGTACAGGAGTTCCAGGAGCCCCTGTACATTTTATTATAGGTACTGGTATCGGGAATCAACCCTTTTCCTTCACCGGGTATGTCTACTCCAAGCCTAACTCCCAACCCGAAATTGTGCATGTAATCTGTCCACCTGGTATAACCTACTTTGGGATTACCATATTTTTTATTATCCAGCACCATGCGGTAAACATGCACATAATAAGAGTTGCAGGAATTGGCAATAGAAAGCCTCAGGTTGCCGGCGTGCCCCGGGTTGGAGTGTGTACACCTTATCGGCCTTGCACAACCGTAATATGCACCTCCGCAACTTAACCCAAACGATGGAGTAATCAATCCTTCGTCTAATGCCACCAGGGCTCCTATGGGCTTGAACGTGGAACCCGGTTCGTAATTACCCTGAATAGCTCTGTTGAGCAACGGGCCCGCTACATCCAGTACCAGCCGGCTGTAATTTTTTCTTCTGTCGGAACCTGTTAAATCGTTGGGATTATAGCTCGGGCCAGAAGCCATGGCAATGATGCCACCGGTTTTGGGATCAATGGCAACTATGGAACCTACCTTATTGGTAAGCAGTTTTTCTGCCAGCTGCTGAATTTCAATATCAATATAGGTTACTAAATCGCGGCCTGCATGGGCCGGAATATCATATTGCCCGTTCATATAAGAACCCACAATACGGTTTCGGTTATCCTTCACCATATAGCTCACCCCTCTCTGCCCCATCAGCACCGATTCATAATAAGCTTCCAAACCACTTCTTCCCGTATAGTCGCCCATTTTGTAAAACCCGTTGGAGCGTTTGATGATTTCAGCATCTACCTCCCCTACATACCCCATAATATGCGCACCTGCATTGAAAGGATAAACCCTTACCGGTCTTTCCACCAGTGCAAATCCGGGAAATTCCCAAATGCTCTCCAGTACGCGGGCATATTTTTCGGTTGAAAGAAGATCTTCAAAAACGGAAGGCCTGTACCTGCCGTTTCTGACAATGGCATCTACAATTTTCTTCTCAAAATCTTTTTTGGTAATCCCTAGAAGGGAACAGAATTTGGCAGTATCTATATTTTTTACCTCAGAAGGGGTCACCATGAGGTCGTGCATGATAACGTTTTCAAGAATGGCCTTTCCCTTCCGGTCGTAAATAAGCCCTCTGTTAGGGTGGACTGTTTTTTCAAACACAGCATTATTAAAAGCTGCTTTTTCATAGTCTTTCGACAGAATCTGCAGATTAAAAAGCTGAAAGATCATCAACAGGAATACCCCAAGAAAGATCGCACGAATTATTTTGCTTCTCGACTGATTAAAAACCTGCATAGCTTTTCCCTGCAATTTTTCTTTTTCAGATAAGGCTTATAATATAAGCTTTAGACAACTTTAATCAAACTTAATGATAAATATTCTAAGCAATAGGTCATATCAAACAGTATTTGACCTGAATTTTTCCCTGCGATAGAATAACAGTTCCGTAACCATAATCAACAGCATGCTCACGCCGGTGGTGGCAAGAATTTTTCCGCCCAGATAAAGCCATGAACCGAATTGCAAAAACTCGAGAAATATCAGATAGCTGTGATGAATAAATGTGAGGATAAATGCATAGGTCATATACGGAGCAAAGCCCATGCTTTTAACGGAAGGAACTTTATAGTTCATTTCCTCCACGTCCTGGCGGATGAGAATATTGATTACAAAAGGTCTTACATAAGCTACCAGTGTACAGGTTGCGGCATGAAGGCCGGGTGTTTTGGTAAAATAATCAAGCGAAAGGCCGAAAATAAATCCAACAAAAGTAAGCCCGATACGCGGCATATTAAACGGAAGCCACAGAAGATACAGATAGTACAAATACGGAACTACAAACTGGTGTAGGGGCTTGATTTCAAACAATACAAACACCTGTACCAGGATGAAAAGCATAAAACGTATGATATGTCCGAACGTACTATTCATCGAATATCTTTGACGACTCTTCCAGTTTTCGTTGTTCTTCCCGCTGGAAGTTTTCCACTACAAAAACATGGTTTACGTTATAAAAATTGGTTGCCGTTTTCAGCCTTAATTTTAAAAATCCACCCGCGCCGCCGTCATCAATGATTTCAGCAACGGTACCTACCAATATGTTTTCGGGATATTTCAGGGAAAATCCACTGGTAATAACGGAATCTCCGACTTTCACATCTGCCGTACGCTTCACATTTTCCATGATCACATACCCGGGATCTTTCCCATCCCATATTACCCTTCCTATTTCGTTGGTATTTTTCAGCTTAACGCTCACGCTTGCCTGACGGTGCAGCAAGCTCATGACCACTGCAAAGTTTTCGCTGGTATTGACCACTGTTCCCACTATTCCATCGGGACCTATTACCCCCATATCCGGACGAATACCCTGGCTGCTGCCGCGGTTGATGGTAAGATAGTTGTTGGGAAAATTCACGGAATTGTTTACCACCCTGGCCTGACGGTATAAATATTTTCGGGGAGGATTTTCATGGGAAAGCGTATCGGTATGCACATTTACGGTGGTATCAGGCCCTGAAAAACTTTCTTTCATCATAGACAGCAAAGCTTCATTCTGAGCGGCAAGTTTTTCATTTTCCTTTTTAAGATTAAAATAGTATTCCACCTCGCTGTAAACCGAGCTTAACCTTCCGGTAATTTCCCCGGCTACATTCATAAATGCAGCCTCATGGAATTTTTTATACCTGAAAAGAAAGCTGAGGGCAATGATCTGCAAGGCCAGAAAGAATAGAAAATTGAAATTTCTTCTGATAAATAGAAAGATATTTCGCACCTGCAGATTAGATTTTTATTCCCATTAAAATTTAAGATGACATGACAAACGGATAGCGGTTGTAATTCTTCAGCGCGAGTCCGGTTCCCCTCACAACGCTCTTCAGCGGATCGTCTGCAACGTGTACGGGAAGCTTAATTTTCTGGCTCAGCCTTTTATCAAGCCCTCTTAACAATGCACCACCACCGGTAAGGTAAAGTCCGCGGCGATAAATATCCGCAGCCAGCTCGGGGGGAGTCATTTCCAGGGCTTTCAATATGGCTTCCTCTATTTTGAAAATACTTTTATCAAGTGCTTCGGCAATTTCCTGATAGCTTACCATGATTTGTTTGGGAATACCGGTAACCAGGTCACGGCCATTTACGGGCATATCATCCGGCGGATTGTCGAGATCTTTCATTGCAGCACCGATGTTGATTTTTATCTGCTCGGCAGTACGCTCTCCAATTAACAGGCTGTGGTACCTTCTTAGGGCTTCCATGATGTCGGCAGTAAATTCATCACCCGCAATACGAATCGACTGATCGCAAACAATACCTGCCAGGGCAATTACGGTAATACCTGTAGTACCTCCGCCTATGTCTATAATCATGTTTCCCACTGGTTCTTCCACATCAATACCGATACCCAGCGCTGCTGCCATAGGTTCGTGCAACAGATACACTTCTTTGGCTCCGGCCTGGTCGGCACTATCCCTTACCGCTCTCTTTTCAACTTCCGTGATGCTGCTGGGGATGCAAATCATCATCCTCCAACTGGGAGCAAACAGGGGCTTTTTGGGATAAATCATCTTCATCAATTCCCTGATCATCAGCTCGGCTGCATTAAAATCGGCAATAACACCGTCTTTTAATGGCCTCACCGTACGGATGTTCTCATGGGTTTTTTCGTGCATCATCAGCGCACGCTTTCCCACGGCAAGAACATTCTTGGGATTATTCCTGTCTAAAGCAATGATACTGGGTTCGTTAACTACGATTTCGTCGTTGTGAATAATCAGGGTGTTAGCGGTACCCAGATCCATGGCTATTTCCTGAGTCAGAAAATTGAACAATCCCATTAGTGAAGAAGTAATTTTTTATGGTTTTCCAATGTAAGCAAAATTGAAGGAAAATCTCCGATTAAAAAAGCCAATGGCTTGCATAATCAATAAATTTCCCTTAATGTTTTTTATGTAACCTTGTTAGAACGAAAATATACGGTCACTTGTTGTAAAATAAACGCTTTTCTGCTGATTATTTTAAATCAAATCCCAATTGTCTTTCCACATCTTTTGGCAATTGGGGCAACTTGTTTCTTTCAATCAGGAAACTGGTGAGCTGTGCAATCTCCGAAAAAATGTAATGCTTATCCAGCGCAGCTTTCAGGTAATCCCTTCCGGTACTGCCTCCTGTTCCCACACGTGTGCCAATCATTCTTTGCACCATATTCATATGCCTGTACCTCCATGTACTGAGTTGTTCGTCGAGTTCCAGCAGGTTGTTCAGCAATTGAAATGGCAGTTGCAAAATCGGATACCCCCTGTACAGCATGATAAACAAGGCCGATTTGCAGGCTTTGGGAGAAAGGCTGCGGTTTTCCTGTCCTTCCCCTTCTCCTAAAAATACTTTATCAAAATACTTCAGGTTGTTTCTTTCACCTTCCTGAAGGGTAGCAGCATATATTTCGCGATAATTTGACCAAAAACCGGGTACTGCCACAAGGCCATTACCCGTTGCAGCTTCATCGGTAAATGGCATTCTTTCCAGCCAGGCATTTACAAGCTCCAGCAGGGAAGGCTTCTGTTCCATATCCCTGATCATTTCCACCTCATGAGGCTTCAACTGGGAAATGTAATAATCCTTACCGTGACGTGCTTCGTATTTCAGTCCAAGTCTGGCTTCCAGAATTTTGAACTGCCAGCTCTGGAAACCTGAAGCCGGCCGCAGCATATCGCGGAAGTCGAGGAAATCCATGGGAGTCATGGTTTCCATAATATCTATCTGATGCACCAGCAGCTTTAATATGGTAACACATCTCGACAACCTGTGCACGATGGTTTGGAGCTCCGGTGAATTATCATTTACAGGTTTGGATAAAATTTCCGTAACCGAATTTACTTCAAACAATATTTGTTTAAACCAAAGCTCGTAAGCCTGATGCACCACAATAAAGAGCATCTCATCGTGAGCGGGCTTTCCGGCCCTATCACTTTCGGGCTCCTGTGCACCAAGAATTTTATCCAGTTGAAGATATTCGCTGTAATGTACCTGGCTCATAATCTTTTTTGACTATTTGAATTCGTAACCGATATCCCTTCTGTAATACATTTTTTCAAAGCTGATGCCTTCCAGCACTTTTACCGATGTGGCCACCGCTTCCTGTATACCGGGGCGGAGGGAAGTTACGCACAATACCCTTCCGCCTGAGGTAACGATCTTCCCATCGGCATGATTGGTACCTGCATGGAAGATGATGGTTTGGCTGTCGCCCTGGCTCAGCCCGCTGATTTCAAAACCTTTTTCATAATCATCCGGATATCCTCCGCTGACAGCCATAACGGTGGCAGCAGCATATTCGGCTTTTTCAATGGTTTGATCATCCAACTTCCCTTCTGCCACAGCCTGCAGCAATACCACCAGATCGCTTTTCAGCCGGGGCATTACCACTTCCGTTTCAGGGTCGCCCATGCGGCAATTGTATTCTATCACATAAGGTTCATCCCCCACTTTAATCAGTCCGAAGAAAATGAATCCTTTGTATCCGATGTTTTCCGCTTTTAATCCTTCTATTGTAGGACGGATAATTTTGGCCTCCACTTTTTGCATGAATACCGCATCCGCAAAAGGTACCGGGCTTACGGCTCCCATTCCTCCGGTGTTTTTTCCGGTGTCTCCCTCCCCTATTCTTTTATAATCCTTGGCCTCGGGTAAAATGGCATAGGCATTGCCATCCGTTAGTACAAACACGCTAAGCTCAATGCCTGAAAGGAACTGCTCTATTACCACTTTGCTGCCTGCCTGTCCGAATTTTCCTTCCTTCAGCATTTCCTTATAACCTTCCAAAGCTTCTTCCGTGGAATTACAAATCAGCACTCCTTTTCCTGCTGCCAATCCATCGGCTTTCAATACTACGGGAAGTGAATGGCTTTTGAGGTATTCCAGGCCTTCGTCATAGTTTTCGCTGCTGAACTCCCTGTACGATGCAGTGGGAATACCATATTTACCCATAAATTTCTTGGCAAAAGCCTTGCTTCCTTCCAGCATGGCGCCTTTGCTGCCGGGGCCAATTACGGGAATGGTTTTCAGGTTATCCCGGGCACCGAAAAAATCGGCAATCCCTTTTACCAGCGGCTCTTCAGGCCCCACCACTACCATTCCTATGCCTTCTTCAAGGCAGAATTTTCCAATCTCCTCAAAATCAAGGGGAGACAGGTTAACATTAGTGCCACACCGGGCAGTTCCGGCATTACCGGGAGCGATATACAGTTTTTCGCAAAGAGGGCTTTGGGAAAGTTTCCATGCCAGGGCATGTTCTCGTCCACCCGACCCAAGTAGTAATAGTTTCATTGTATTTTCCTCAATTGTGCGTTGCGAATTTCGGTAATGATGAGGGGATTAACCAATTTTAATCCTTGATTCATGCATATTTTGAAAATATCCTTACATTGGATGCTTAAAATTTCTTTATTCAACTGAAATCTTATGGCAGAAATCATCGGACAACAGGTTCCTGAAAAGAAAAAGGGACATCCTAAGGGCCTGGGTGTTTTGTTTACCACGGAAATGTGGGAGCGCTTCAATTTCTACGGAATGCGAGCCCTTTTAACCCTATTCCTTGTAAATGCACTTGCCTTTAAAGAATCTGAAGCTTCCATTATTTACGGAGGCTTTCTGGGCCTTAGCTATTTAACTCCCATGCTGGGAGGATTTATTTCCGACCGCTACCTGGGTAACAGGCTTTGTATCATGCTCGGCGGGTTGATTATGGCTATTGGCCAGTTCCTGCTGTTTACTTCAGCTTCCACTTTTGACGGGAATATGGAATTATCCAAAACCGTAATGTGGATTGCCCTGCTGGTGATTATCATTGGTAACGGGTTCTTTAAACCGAACATTTCGTCCATGGTGGGTCAGCTGTATCCGAAAGGAGACAACAGGCTCGATTCTGCCTTTACCATATTCTATATGGGTATCAACGTGGGTGCCTTTTTGGGCATGACCATCTGCCCTCTGGTAGGGGATGTTGTTACTACGCAGGCCGATGGTACCCAGCTCAGGAATGTATTTGCTTTCAAATGGGGCTTCCTGGCAGCAGGCATTGCCATGCTTTTAGGAACCCTGATATTCTTCCTGCTGAAAGACAAATATGTGGTTTCGGCCGATGGTGCTCCTATCGGAGGCATTCCGGTACATACGCCATCCGAAACCGGCGAAGATTCTACTGAAGTAAAGTTCAGCCGGAAAGCCATTACCGGTGCCGTATTGGCCTTTGCCGGAATGGTTGCCTTGTTCCACTTCCTTGCTTTTGAAGAAGGGGTGAGCAACTGGATCAGCCACTGGGTATATCCCGTAATTTATGCTTCCGGTATTACCCTTGCCGGGCTCATCCTTACCGACTCTACCCTTACCAAAGTGGAAAGAGACAGAGTGATTGTAATGTATTTCGTAGCCTTCTTCGTCATTTTCTTCTGGGCATGCTTTGAGCAGGCAGGCTCCTCCCTCACCTTTATAGCCAATAACCAAACAGACAGAAACCTCTTGGGCTGGGAACTGCCACCAAGCTTTATTCAAAATGCCAACTCTCTGTTCATTATCATATTCGCCATACCCTTCAGTTTTCTCTGGTTGAAATTATCCGAAAGGAACCTGGAGCCTATGTCCACCGTAAAGCAATCTATAGGCTTACTGCTTTTATCCCTCGGATTTTTAATCATCGCCTTCCAGGTAAAAGACCTGGGCACTACCGGAAAACTGGGAGTGATCTGGCTGATAGTAATGTATTTCTTCCACACTATTGGAGAGCTTTGCCTTTCACCCATCGGACTTTCTCTGGTAGCCAAACTGGCACCTAAGAAATATGCCTCCCTGCTGATGGGAGTTTGGTTCCTTGCTAACGCTGCAGGTTATGCGCTGGCGGGCACATTGGGTTCAGTACTTCCTCCCACCAGTGAGCATTACATCACTGCCCAGAAAGAAGGAATTGACCTTAAAGGTATCCTCGACCAAACTGTTACACCCACTGCAGAACAATTGCAATGGCTGGAAACTTCTAAAATTGCCACTACTTACCCCACCTTCGCAGGCTTCACCATTACCAACCTGTTTGAATTCTTTATGATCTTCGTAACCTTATCAGGTATTGCAGGAATACTGCTCTTCCTGATTTCAGGATGGCTGAAGAAGATGATGCATGGGGTGAGGTAAGGAAATTCGTTTATTGTGGAAACCAAAAAGGACGGTAACAGCCGTCCTTTTTCAATTTATAATGTTAATACGTTAAGCGATTATAGCCCCTGTAAAATGCAATCATCGAACCTTAATTATTCGATTTCCACAACCGGAATAGTCTTTATACCCAATGTGGTTACATATTTATACGCTTCACGGCACCTCCCCTCTGTGCACTTTTTTCATATACCTGTAAAACCCCAATACCACCATCATCACCCCCGTCAACATAGATAAGGTTAAAGAAATCAACAAAAATGAAATCAACCCTTCCACTGCCCGGTTTCCTTCTACTCCTCCCGAAAGCGGCATCATCTTACCTGAACCCGTAAGGGCTGCAATGGATACTGCCAAGACATTGGCAATGCTGCCGTATATCAGCAACAGGAACGTGAACTTCAGTATTTTTGCAGAAAGCATTAACCGCTTCCATATAAGCCCTGTTATCATTAACAACATTCCATTCATCACTCCTTCCAGATGCGCCGACAATCCCATTCGGGGGTTGGCCATATGCTGAACGAATAATCCTGTTATCAATCCTGATAACATAAAATCAACCCCCAAAATATTAGTTGGGAAGATTGCTTTGTCTGGAGCATATTCATGAAGTTGGCTTTATTGGTAAATAGTTCCGGTGTTTTCATGAGAAGGGATACTACATCCGGAAGCAATTGAAGAAATCCGTTCAGGCCGGTTTTACCGGAAGGAAGCCATTGCTGTCAGTGATTACTTAAAATTATTAAAAAAACCTACCTGATTGTCCTTCCCTATATAAAAAAAATCCCCGATGCTTTTACACCGGGGATTCCATAGGCAATGAAGCCATTATTTTTAAAAACCAACAAGGACAAATTCTTTATCCTTTTACGGAATATCCTGCTTTAATAAGGTATGCTTTAACCTTTTCTCTCTGGTCGCCCTGGATGATGATTTCTCCGTCTTTGGCCGAGCCTCCTGTTCCACAATGCGTCTTTAATTTTTTTCCTAAAGCTTCCAGGTCCTCTTCTTTTCCTGCAAAGCCTTCCACAAGGGTAACGGTCTTGCCTCCACGATGTTTTGTTTCAAGCCTTACTTTTAGCTTTTGCTGGGAAGGCGGAAGCGTTTCTTTCTGTTCTTCCTCTTCGTAAGGCCTGAAATCGGGGTCGGTGGAAAATACGATCCCCCCGCTGTTTCCTTTATTTTTCTTTTTAGACATGACTTTAATTACTGGCCCTGAGCAAGGCTATAGGCTTTTTTATCGCCCCATGCCAGCAAAAGCTCAGTAGAACAAATTTTATAGTATGCTGAAAGGCTTGCATAAAGCCCAATGATATCCTGCTGGGTTAATGGCTGGTTATCGAAAGATTCGAAACGCACATTGTACTGGTTTACCAGGTTCGTATATACCGAACCGGTAGGCCATACCTGTGTACCCCTGTTACTGATGTTTACCAGCCTGTATTTATATCCTCCGTAGCTTCCGCATACTGCTGCAATAGCCTGTGGCTGATCTTCACTTTCGATGAAAATATCCACGCCCACAATTTTCTCTTCTCCCAACTCTTTAGAAACCATCATCGGGTTTTTATCGAGTTTGAAGATGGTTGGGGTTTTGGGCATGTTGTCGATGATAGGCTTGGGGTTCACCTTTGGAATGTTTCCGAAATTGCTGATTATAGCCTGGGCAAATTCAGTGGTACTCAGAGCCGGTTTGGATTTGTCTCCAAAATCATTGGTGCGGACACCCTGTTCCAAGGTATATAACAATGCATTTTCAATGACTGCTGCATTCTGCATAAATCCAAGGTGGCGTAACATCTGAATTCCGCTCAGCAACAATGCAGTAGGATTGGCAATATTTTTACCGGCAATATCAGGAGCTGTACCATGAACGGCTTCGAAGATGGAAATATGGTCGCCAATATTGGCAGAAGGGGCAAATCCAAGGCCTCCTACAAGCCCTGCACACAAATCGGAGATGATATCACCCTGAAGGTTGGTCAGCACAATCACATCAAAATCCTGCGGACGAACCACCAGTTTCATGGCAAGATCGTCCACAATGATGGTATCGGCTTTCAGTTCGGGATATTCTTTAGCCACTTCGTTGAAGCATTCCAGGAATAATCCGTCGGTAAGCTTCATAATATTGGCTTTATGCGCACAGGTAATTCTTCTGGCGCCTTTTTTACGGGCCATTTCAAAAGCATACTTAATCACCTGAAGGCTGCCAGGGCGGGTAATAAACCTGCGGCTGAGGGCGACGTCGTGGGTGAGCATATGCTCAATGCCACCATATGTGTCTTCAATATTTTCTCTTACAATGGTAATGTCAATTGGGATCCCTGCCTTGGAGAATACGGTATCCACACCGGAAAGGGTTTGGAAAACTCTTTTGTTGGCGTAGGTATTCCAGGTTTTCCTAGCAGTTACGTTAACGCTTTTAACACCTTTACCGGAAGGAGTTTCCATCGGGCCTTTAAACAGAATTCCCAGTTGCTCAATGGTTTGCTGGGCAGCAGGAGTCATTCCGTTGGAGTATCCTTTATCAAATACCCATTTTCCCATATCCACAAACTCGTATTCCAGCCCTACCCTGCTGGCTTTAAAAATTGACAAAACCGCTTCCATGATTTCCGGTCCGATGCCATCTCCTTTTGCAACAGCAATTTTCATAATGTAAGTTTTTAGCAATACTTTGCAAATTTACGTTAAGGCTTCCTGATTTCCTTGAAACCCGCATGTTCATTTTAGTTTCTTACTAAGGTTTTTCCCTATTTTTACCCGGATAAACGAGAGGTATGGTTAGTAAAATCTCAGCAGGCATTGAAGTAAGTATTGAAACGTTTTATCAGCCCGATTATTCCAATCCGCTGAACAGGGAGTTTATGTTTGCCTACAGGATAACCCTGCATAACCATAATCCCTTTACTGTTCAGCTGCACAGAAGGCATTGGTTTATTATCGACAGCAACGGAACTACCCGGGAAGTGGAAGGTGAAGGTGTGGTGGGAGTACAGCCAACGCTTCAACCCGGAGAGAAATACCAGTATGTGAGTGGATGCAACCTGCAAACCGAAATGGGCAAGATGTACGGAACTTATCTGATGGAAAATCTCGAAAACAAAACCTTTTTCGAAGTAAATATTCCAGAATTTGAAATGGAAGCTCCGTTTAAATTGAACTGATGCTTCCCGTATAAACGAAATTTTACAAACACGGCTTTCATCCATGGAAGATTTCAACACAAAACTTACCGCATTCATCCGTACGGCACTGGAAGAAGACATTGGCGACGGCGACCATTCCACTTTAAGCTGTATCCCTGCCGACGTAAAAGGGAAAGCGGTACTGAAAATAAAGGAAGCAGGAATCCTTGCAGGTGTGCAGATTGCCGGGTTTATTTTCAGGTATCTGGAGCCAGGTGCGGAAATCAAACTGCTGATGAAAGACGGCGATCCCATGCAACCGGGAGACATCGCTTTCGAAGTTTATGCCAAAGTGCATACCATTCTGAATGCAGAGCGGCTGGTATTGAATACCATGCAGCGCATGAGCGGTATAGCCACCCTTACCCGTACCTATGCTGATGCCATAAAGGATTTCAACACCAAAATTCTTGATACCCGCAAAACCACTCCAAATTTCCGGCTGGCAGAAAAAGAAGCAGTGCGTATAGGAGGAGGTTTAAATCATCGTATGGGCCTGTACGATATGATTATGTTGAAAGACAATCATATCGATTATTCGGGAGGAATAGAAAATGCCATTAACAGGGCTGCAGATTATGTGCAACGATACAAGCCGCATTTAAAAATTGAAGTGGAGACCCGCAACCTCGATGAAGTACAAAGGGCTGTGCATACCGGAAGAATTCACAGAATTATGCTGGACAATTTTCGGCCGGAAGATATCAGAGAAGCCTTAAAAATAATTGGCGGCAAATTCGAAACTGAAGCCAGCGGCGGAATCAATTTGAGCAACATCCGGGATTATGCAGCCACTGGAGTAGATTTTATCAGTGCAGGCGCTTTAATTCATCAGGCAAGGAGCCTTGATTTAAGTTTGAAGGCAGAAACAGGTTAGTTTTCGTTTTCAAAAGCGATTTCCTGTATCAGGTCTGCATCGCCTTTTCTTCGCATATATATCTTCGTTCGGAAGTTACCGTTGGCAGTTTGTAACGAGCCTATGCAAAACTGGGCTCCCTTAATTTCTCCTTTATGCTTTAATTCAAAATTTTTAACAGGATTATTGCTGAAAAATTCTCTTAAAACCAACTCACCCTGGTTTTTACTATAATTATCGGCTTTATTGGGAAGTGTAATATCTACCCTGCTGTCAAAATAACGGGCAATGCCTGCTGAATTGCCTCTTTTTAAAGAATTCAACACCGCATCGAGGTTATAACCCGTTGTGAGGGATGCCAACATCAGGGCAAAACCCGCCAGCAGTATGGAAAAGCGTTTTTTCATGGTTCTAACTTAACTAATTTTTGTCTAAAAACATGCCAAACTCCAATTCCCTGCAATTCAAACAAAATAACATGCAGAAAAGCATATACATTAACTTTGCAGTTTAGTGTTTCATTCCAAACCAAGGCAAAATGACAGAAAACAATAAGGTAATGCTGATTATTATGGATGGCTGGGGAATTGGTCAGGATAAATCAGCAGATGCCATTTATCAGGCAAAAACTCCAAATACCGATTCATATTATTCCTTATATCCAAATACCACGCTGGTTACATTCGGTGAAGATGTAGGCCTTCCTGAAGGGCAAATGGGAAATTCGGAAGTAGGCCACCTCAACCTGGGTGCAGGAAGGATTGTATATCAGGAACTGCAGAGAATTAACATTGCTGCAAGAGATGGAGAACTGGCGAATAATCCCGTTTTCCTGGATGCATTAAAGGCTGCGGCAACCCCCGGGAAAAACCTTCACTTTATCGGCCTGGTGAGTGACGGAGGCGTTCACTCGCATATCAACCACCTGAAAGCCATGCTGAACGTAAGCCATGAGCATGGTTTACAAAATGTGTATATACATGCATTTACCGACGGAAGGGACACAGATCCGAAAAGCGGTTATTCCTATCTGTTAGACTTAACGGAACATACTAAAGCCACAACGGGCAAACTGGCATCCATTACCGGGAGGTATTATGCCATGGACCGAGATAAAAGGTGGGAAAGGGTAAGCCTGGCTTATCAGGCAATGGTTAACGGTACGGGAGATTATACTACCGATGCTTTGAAATCTGTTACCGATAATTACGAAAAAGGCGTTACCGACGAATTTTTAAAACCTATTATCATCACGGAAGACGGAACGCATCCGGTGGCCATTATTAAACCCGGCGATGTGGTGATTTGTTTCAACTTCAGGACCGACAGGTGCAGGGAAATAACTCAGGTACTCACACAACAAGACATGCCTGCGTTTAATATGCATACACTGCCTTTACATTATGTTACCATGACGGAATATGATAAAACCTTCAGGAACGTAGAGGTCATATTCCGGAACGACAACCTGGCAAACACGCTGGGGGAAGTGCTGGAGAAAAATGGAAAAACACAGGTAAGGATAGCCGAAACGGAAAAATATCCGCATGTAACTTTCTTCTTTAACGGTGGCAGAGAACTTCCTTTTGAAGGAGAAACCAGAATTATGATTCCGTCTCCCAAAGTAGCCACCTACGACCTTAAGCCCGAGATGAGTGCTTATGAAGTTACGGAGGCCATTCTACCTAAAATAGAAGAAGGAGTGGATTTCATCTGCTTAAACTTTGCCAATACCGATATGGTGGGGCATACGGGCGTATTTGAAGCAGCCATGAAAGCGGCAGAAACAGTAGATGCCTGCGTGGGAAGAATAGTAGAAACAGCCTTAAAAAACAACTATCATATTCTGTTGACGGCAGATCACGGAAATGCCGATATGATCCGCAATCCCGATGGCAGTCCGAATACAGCGCATACCAAAAATCCGGTACCATTATTCCATATCAGCAGGGAAAAGCAATACAACATTGTTCCGGGAAAGTTGGCGGATATTGCCCCAACGGTGTTATTCCTTATGGGCATACCTGTACCCGCTGATATGACCGGCGATATCCTGCTGGTGGAAAAATCGGCGGAATAGTTGCAAAAAAGGATAGGATTTTTACGAAAAAATACCCCCTCAGGCAGCATTTCCTCCAAAAAATTGTCTAAATTACAGGCAACCAAACGGTTTGTCTGTGACCGAAGATGCCATTTTTAAAGGATGTTTGAAGAACGACCCGGTAGCACAAAGGGAACTGTATTACAGATACAGCCCTAAGATGCTGGCGGTTTGTTACAGGTTTTCCAATAATAAGGAAGATGCTGAGGATATGCTCCAGGATGGCTTTATTAAAGTCTTCTCCCAGATTCATTCCTTTCAGCAGAAGGGATCCTTTGAAGGTTGGATCAGGAAGATTATTGTTCATACCTGCATCAATCATCTGAAAAAGAACAAAAAGTTCAATCAGAGCGTGGATCTGATACATGCCAATACGGTGCAGATCAGGAATGAAAACATTCATTCTCTGGTTCAGGCCAAACAGGTCGTAGAATGTATCAGGTTACTTCCGGTAGGATACCGTACGGTGTTGAACCTGTATGCCATTGAAGGTTATTCGCATAAAGAAATTGCCGAATTGCTGGATATAGGGGAAAGCACCAGCCGGTCGCAGTACACAAGGGCAAGGCAAATGCTGGAAGATATTCTCATTAAAAAGAATATTCTTCCAAGTACCGGTGTACTAAGCCGTGTGGCTACAAAATAAGCATCCTGTTTAAGAACCGCCATAAGATCCGAACTATGAAAAACAGGCATCACTACCATAACAATTTATTAATTGGTAATGGAAGGCAGTATGGATAATTACAGAGATGATTTTGAAGAGTTCTTAAAGGGGAAAGCGGATCAACACAAAATGTATCCATCTGATAAAGTATGGACCGCCATTAACCGTAAACTCCACCCCCGCAGAAAATGGTATCTGGCAGGATTACTGTTGCTGGTTACCGGAATCGGCTATTATACAGCCAATGAACTGCAATCATCCGGTGAAACCGTTACTGCCCAACCAGATCATCCGGCCATAAATTCTTCCGGATTACCCAATGCCGATGCCAACACCCGTAATGCCAGTCCGTCTAAAGAAAATATCGCTGCCTCTCAGGCATCTGCCGTTATCAGAAATATTTCAGAAAATAAAATAAATGGCGAAAACCGTCCATCAACTGAACCAGTTGCCGTAATAGCAGCAAACAACCACCTTTCGGCATCCGGTCTAGACCTTTCACCGGCGTTGGAAACTGAAGCAAGGGTAATTCCAATGTTCTCTGCAACAACAGGAATTCAGGAAAATGCCCAACCTTCTCCGATTCAGTCTCCTGAAGCAAAAGAAAATATCGAAAACCATCCGCTAAACCTGGCTTCCCTGCAGCGTTTCACTGCTGTTGATGAAGAATTCCTCGACAGGCAAAGGGCGGAAATTATGGCTACCCAGGCACTGTATACTTTTGATTACAAAAAGCCATCACGTTTTTCCATACAATATTCCTTCTCCCCTATCGTGAGCTACAGGAAATTTTCCGGAAGGGACAATGCGCAATTGCACACCACCATCAACACGGTGCCCAATGCACTGAATATTTCCGGAAAAGCCGAAAACCTGGTGAATCACATCCCTGCACCCGGACTTGAAATCGGTGCTGCGGTATTGTATCATATCCATCCCCGTCTGGCGGTAAAAACCGGACTGCAGTTTAACTACAGCAGATATGATATCAACGCTTACCGTTCTCCGGGTGAAATAGCCACCATTAACCTAAGCAATACCGGAAATACCCGCAAACCCCTGTACGGATTTTCTACCCACAGCAATTTCGGCGGAACACATTCAGAAGTGTTGCAAAATGCTTACTTCCAGATTTCTGCTCCCATTGGGCTGGAATGGACCATGCTGGGTAACGACAAGGTGCAACTGGGAGTGGCCGGTAGTCTTCAACCAGCCTACCTGCTGAATAAAAATTCTTACCTGATTTCAACGGATTATAAAAACTATACGCAAAACCCCGACCTGCTCAGAACCTGGAACCTGTATACCAATGCTGAAATTTATGCAGCCTTCCAAACCCCAACAGTTCGCTGGCAAATCGGGCCTCAGGTACGCTATCAGGTTATTTCAGGATTTAAGAAAGAATATCCCATCAGACAGAACCTTATTGAGTACGGAATTAAAATTGGCGTAAGCAGGCCGTTCAACCACCTGAAATAGTTTGTAACGCTTTACGGTAAAGCTTTTGGTAAAATTGCCTTTTAACGGCCGATATTGGCCGGGGCTACGTATTTTTGCTTATGCTCAACCGACTGATACTGCTCGCAATTATTGCAACACTGGTAATTTCCTGTAAGAATAATAAAGAAGAAAAACCTCTGCCTGAAGACGAACAAGAACAAAAGGAAGATTATTTTCCTGTTTTGTCTTTTTTAATGGGAGAAATCAAAAAAGTAGATGAGCTTCCGGGAGGAATATTGAAAATCACGGAAATGGATGGACGGTTCGATACGGTATACATCAGCCATGAAGAATTTCATGACCTGGTCGACGGATTCCTGAAGGAGGAGATTCAGCCCGGTAATTTCAAAAAGAATTATTCGGAAGAACTGTTTTACGACCAGAGCATTGCAGCTACCAGTTATGTGTATGAATCCAAAAAACCCGGGCAGGAAATCAGAAGAGTGGATATCATAGCCAAGATGGGCCGGATTTACCATGAGGTAAGCAGCCTGTTTATTGAAAAATCCGATCCCCGGTCAGATACACTTTCAAGGCTGTTGTGGACGCCGGGAAAAGCATTTCAGCTTACCCGCACCGTTCCCGGAGCTGAAAATTATACAGAAAACTTCAAAGTGGTCTGGGATCAATTCGGAGGAAAATAATGACAGCAGAAGAATTTCAGAACATTTCCCATACCATTCCCCATCAACCGGGAATTTATAAGTATTATGATGCAGGGAATGAACTGATATATGTGGGTAAGGCCAAAAACCTTCGCAAAAGAGTCAGTTCATATTTTACCAAAAGCTATCCCAATTATAAAACTCATGAACTGGTAAAAAGAATCCATCGCATTGAGTTTACTATCGTAAACTCAGAGCAGGATGCCTTTTTGCTGGAAAATTCGCTGATTAAACAATTTCAGCCCAAGTATAATATCGATCTGAAAGATGATAAGACCTACCCTTATATCGTCATCAAAAAAGAGCCGTTCCCAAGGGTTTATCTTACCCGGCAGAAGATAAATGACGGTTCGGTGTATCTGGGGCCTTTTACATCGGTAAACAGGGTTAGGGAGCTACTGGCATTTGTACGTTCTGCCATCCCCCTGAGAACCTGCAAGCTGAATCTAACGGAAAGCAACATTCGAAAAGGGAAGTTTAAGGTTTGCCTGGAATATCATTTGGGCAATTGCCTTGGCCCCTGTGAAGGATTACAAACTGCAGAAGATTATGATAACAACATTCAGCAGGTAAAAAATATTCTGAGGGGAAATATTCATCCCATTATTCAAAGCTATAAGAAAGAAATGTTCCGGCTGGCCGAAGAGATGGAATTTGAGAAAGCCGAAATGCTGAAGAAGAAAATCGAATATCTTGAAAACTATCAGGCAAAATCGGTAATTGTAAGTGCACATCTTGGTGATGCCGACGTATTTTCTATCCTTCGGGATGGAGATATGGCTTATGTGAATTACCTGATGGTGAAAAACGGCACCATTATCCAAACCCATACATCCAAACTGAAACCGCATCTGGAAGAATCTGACGAAGAAATTCTCAGTTATGCCATTGCCAGGTTGAGAGACAACTTCAACAGTCGGTCGCCGGAAATCATCGTGCCTTTTGAAATCGAATATCCTGAAGAAGGAGTGGTGGTAACGGTGCCCAGAGGAGGCGACAAGAAAAAGTTGCTGGAACTTTCTGAGAAGAACGTGAATTATTTCCATGAAGAAATCAGGAAGAAAAAAATCCTCCAACTGGAAGGCAAGGACGATATGGAGAAGAAGAAGGTATTGTATCAGTTGCAGCAAGACCTCCGCCTTCCGGAACTCCCCGTTCATATAGAATGTTTTGACAACTCCAACTTTCAGGGAAGTTATCCGGTTTCCGCCATGGTTTGTTTTAAAAACGGAGTGCCTTCGAAGCAGGATTACAGGCATTTTAATGTAAAAACCGTGGAGGGCATCAACGATTTTGCCACCATGAAAGAAGTGGTGTACAGGCGTTATAAAAGGCTGAAAGAAGAGGAAGGCCCGCTGCCACAACTGATTATTATCGACGGAGGAAAAGGCCAGTTGAATGCTGCGGTAGAAGCCCTTCAGGAGCTGGATTTATATGGAAAGATGACCATTATGGGTCTGGCAAAAAACGAAGAAGAACTGTTTTTCCCCGGCGATAAGGAATCTGTAAAACTTGGTTATAACAGTGAAAGCCTGAAGCTTATCAGGAGAATCAGGGATGAAGTGCACCGCTTCGGTATCACCTTCCATAGAAAAAAGAGGAGCCAGGGAACATTTAAAAACGAACTGGAAAGTATAAAAGGCATCGGAAGAACGACTGCCGACCTGCTGTTAAAGACTTATCGTTCTGTAAAAAAAGTTAAAGAAGCCGATGAAGCCGAGTTGGTAAAGCTGATCGGATTATCAAAAGCCAAACTCATCAGGGAGCATTTCCGGAAAGAAAACCAGGAAGGCGACAGCGGAGAAAATATTTGATTAAAAACGAGATTTTAAAAACCGTGGAAAATAAAAAAGGGCCAGGATAGAAATCCAGCCCCGTTTTTAAAATCCAATATCCTATGAAAAACCTAAAGTAAAATTACATCAGCAAATGCAGAAAACAATACCATTAAAGTGGTAATTTTATAATATGTTATGACAGCCATTTACAAGTAATTAGCTATTAATAAATTATCTATTCTTTGTTTTTTCCGCCTAATACGAACTTGAAAAGAATCAATTTTGGGATAAAGCCCCATCCATTTACCGGTTACGATTTACGATTTGATTCCCCTTCCGGATTACTCCCTTTTTATCATCCTGCATTCCCGAAATCTAACCCATAATAAAAAACTATAACTGACAATCGCCGGTCTGCCTTCGCGATGCCCAACATAAAAGGGAGTGGAAAATTAGGAAAGGAAATTTGGGTTAATGCATGAACGAATTTTCAATCTCCGATATTTATTCTAATTCGTATGTCGTATTTCGTATGACGTATGTCGTTTGTCGTAAATTGCAAAAAAGGCTGCCTTTTACAAGACAGCCTTTTATATTGAAAGAAATTAATCTATTAATAAGACCACAAATCCTGTTCGTAGTTGAAGATTTTCTCTTTAATGTTTTCACCTTCCAGCAATGCAAGGATAGGATCTTTAATATACCCGTTGATAAACATATCGTTGGGGTTGTTGATGGTAGATTTGATGATTCTAGATCCAAACATTCTGCTTTCGAACAGTTCTTCCCAGCTCATTCTGGCGCCGTAGTTTTTACCATTGTAAACTTCGTGCTGAGCCAGCATTGGGCGAAGATCAGGGTAATATACCCAGAACACCGGAGTTACAGCCCTGAAGGAGCCATCATCATTGGTGATGGTTTTTACAGGGGCGATACCCAGAATCCTGGTATACATTCTGGAGGATTCTTTATCGAAGATTACATCTTCTTTAATCCAGTATCTCTGAATCAAATCAGGGTTAAATTCTGCACTGATTACGGTATCCTTCATCAGTCCTTTTGAACCGTCGGGGTCATTCACCCAGTCGGGAATTTGCTTCCTTTCAGGAGCACCTACCAGCAATTCGGCAATCTGATCCCAGGTTAAAGGAGTGGTAAACCTGTCGTCGCCACCGGCTGCGCTGAAGGCGGTAATTTCACCGTTTCTGATGGCTCTCAGCAGAATGGTAATAAAGCGCTGGTCGCCGAATTCAGACTGAGCCTTGTAAGCAAAAGGCAGGTTGATTTTTTCCTGGATATCAATTTCCCTCCACACTCTTTGCATATACACCGCATCATCTTCCCTGATGTGCTCATAATCAAGCGGAGTCCTGTCTTTCACCAGGTTACGCTGAATGGCATTATCATTCCTCAGAGAAGGAGTTGGAGCTGCAATTTCCAGAGTAGCTTTTGGTTCTGGAACAGTATCCTGAGGAGCTTGCTGCAAAGCAGGATTCTGACTTGCATTATTCACGCTGGTTTGCCTTTGCTGGCTGTTTCTTGACTGCTGTGCATAGGTTGCCTGTGCAGCCAGAGCCATAACAGAAGCAAACAGACAGAATTTCAAAATATGTTTTTTCATAATTACCCTGATTTATAAAATTATCTCAAGACGAAGTTCAGTGAAGGCAGCACCTGAGTTCTGCCATCCGGACCAACTACAGTGATATTATCGATAAAGATTCTGGTACCCGGGGTAGCATTTTCAATGATTTTGGCTGCATCACCCGACCACCTGTTCCCATTGTTTTTGCTGGTTTGGTAAGTCTGGTAAGAACCTCCCAGAGCACCTACATCATAGCTGATTACTCTGTAGGAAACTTCAAATTCGGAGTCAACCAGACGGGCAACCACGCCACCCTGTACTTTAAAGTCGGCAGCAGGAATGGTACCACCTTGCTTACCACCTACGAAAGCTGAAGGAGGAGGCAGGTGTTTCACCCTGAACCTTACAGGGGTGGATTTACCATCTACGATTACGTTGATATTGTGTTCACCCGGTGTGGTAGGCACTACTACCCATTGTGATCCCTGAACTCTCTTAATAGTTCCGGCAGAGAAGGTAGCATTTACCTTTTCACTTCCCACTCCGGCAGAGATGGTCAGCGGGTTTTCTACTCCAATGTAAAGAACGTTCATTTTATCAGCCGAAACAGAAACTCCTGATGGAGCACCCACAACATAATCGAGGGTTTTATTGATGGTTTCAATCTGTCCGTCCTGATTTACATATTTAATCTGAACATTCACTTTGTGAGAACCGGTTCCTCCGGCAGGCATTTCAAGTTCTGCCAGGCCATCGGCATTCAGGTTCACTTTTTTACCGTTGATCACCACTTCCGGTTGTGCTGCGGTAGACATGGCTCCGATACCTGCATATACTTTCAGGTTTTCACCCGGCATAAGGTAAGAAGAGCTCAATCCGCCCACAAATCCAAACTTATCGAACCTTACAGCCACTTCTCCAATTTTGTTGTGGCAGAAAGTGATGATTTGGTTCTCGGAGTTTTTCACATCATTCTGGAATTTGCTCAGAATGGTCAGCGCCGCAATGGCGGGAGTCATGTGAAAATAAGCCTGAGACCATGTTTGGTTTTTGGAACCTGTTTTAGATTCAGGAATAGAAAGATCTAACGGTAATTTTCTTTCGAATTCAGCTTTGATTTCAGGGTCAATATTCAGCAAAGCCTGCTTGAACTGGTTCAGTTCTTCGAAAAGCTTTGCGCCCTCTCCCTTCTTCTCGAAAAGACGGGAAGCTGCATCAATATTAGAAACATTAAAGGATTCGTCTCCTTCTTCGGGTTTATAACCGGCTTCTTTTTTCAGTTCCTCTTTCAAACTTTCCAGGCGATTGTACATTTGCTCTGAAAGCCTTTTTACCTCATCGGCTTTGGGTTTCCAGATAGATGCTTTGGCTTTTGTTTTCTCGTCGGCCAGTTTTTCATCAAATGAGGTGTATATAGTATTGCTGTTATCAGCCAGTGTATTGTTGGCAGTGGTGATACTGTTATTTACCGTCTCGAAGGCGTTCAATACCTCAGCAGATACATTCAGTGCCAGCATTGCTGTAAGCACCAAATACATCATGTTGATCATCTTCTGCCTGGGTTCTTTAGGTAAAGCCATTTATTATAGGTTTTTCTTTTAACTAAACGGTTACGGATGCGTTTTCAGGGTGTCGGATTTGGATTTTAAACTTCCATTCATGATCTGCCTTGCATGGCACTCAGCATATTGCCGTAAACAGTGTTCAGGCTTTGCAGGTTGCTGGCCAGCTTGGCAATTTGCTCGTGTGCTTTCTTGGCGTCTTCAACAGAATGTTGCATGGTTTCTGAAGCCTTGGTCAGATTGTTATAATAGCTGTTCATGGCTTTCAGGTGATTGTTGGTATCCTGAAGTTCCAGTTCATAGATGGCATTCAGCGATCCAAGGTTTTTGGTAAGCACCTGAACCTGCTCATGGAACTGCTTGGTACCTTCAGAAGCTGCATTCAGTTGAGATATGGTTTGCGCAGCACCCAGGTAAGCACCTTTCATTTGCTCAAGAGCAGTAGTAGCTTCCTTGGTTTTGGCAGCATAATCGCTGGTTGATTTCAATACATCAGATACATCTGCAATTTGGCTAACAGTGGTACCCAGTTTCTTAAATCCTTCGCTCAAACGGGATAAATTGGCTGGAGTAATATCGGCTTCCTGCAGCATTTTGTCCATTTTATCCAGTGCAGGGTTTCCACTTCCTGAACTGCTGGCTGCAATTTTTGGCAATGCCTCTGCAAGCTGGCTCATTTCATTTCCAGGAGGCGGTAAGAAAGCATAAACGATAAAGATGAAAGCTTCTGTTAACAGACCGGCTGTTAAGAAGAAGTCAGCCATTGCCTGATGGGTAATTTTCTGCCAGGCACCGAAGATTACAATGGCAGCACCCATACATACTACCACATTTACCCATTTGTCGATTTTACTATTTTTTCCAGCCATAATTTTGATTTTTAAAATTGGTTTTCTAGATTATTGGATTTTAATATTTAAAGTTTGGGAATAAAACGCCTGTTTTGATTTGTCGGATAAATCAATTCCAAAAACGGTAAATCTGAATTAAAATTTTGCTATAGAATGAATTTAAGATTTTTTCTTAGCTATTGGTGGTAAATCAATCACGCAACGGAATCCGATGTAAGATTTGGCAGTATCCTGATACTCATAGGTACGGGTACTGGTTTGAAGGTAATACCATACATCTTTCCAACTTCCGCCCCTGATAACTTTACGCTTCATTCTCGGAGGATCGGAATCCTTGGCATCGTAACGAATATCGGGGTTCATATCGTGCTGGAAGTTGTAAGCTCCTTCGTAGTATAGGGAGGAAGTCCATTCAGCCACGTTTCCTGCCATGTTATACAGACCAAAATCATTTGGCCAGTAGGCATCGGCTTTCACAGTGTAGAAACCTCCATCTTCAGGGTAGTTACCGCGGCCGGGTTTGAAGTTGGCCAGCAGACATCCTTTCTTGTTTCTGGTATAATAGTTACCCCAAGGGAACATCGATTGTGAACGTCCACCGCGGGCGGCATATTCCCACTCTGCTTCAGTAGGCAGACGGAAATCGGACTCAGTAACCTGATTTTTAGATTCCAGGTAAGAATTCAACAGGTGTGTCCTCCATTCTGCAAAAGCAGTAGCCTGTTTCCAGTTCACTCCCACAACAGGATAGTTACCGAATGCGGGGTGAGAGAAATAGCGCTTGGTAGCAGGTTCGTTATAAGAATAGCTGAAGTCGCGGATCCACACCAGTGTATCGGGATATACGAATACATCCTTCTTCACTATAAATTCAGACCTGGGCTTGCTGGCGTTTTCACGCTTGGCAGCTTCCTTCAGGTTGAAAATTTCCGAATGGTAGATCAGCTTTTTGGGATCTATATCCTTTCTTCCAAATACCCTGTTTTGCGGAGACAGGATCATCTGGTCGATTTTTTCTATTGTTGCCTTGTCGCTGTAGTCGATAGCCCTGGCTTTTGTCCAGTCAATTTTAAACTGCCCGTCAACTTCTGTTCCCAGCTGAAGAAGGGTGGCCGCAATGGAATCCCTAACCCAGTGAACAAACTGGCGGTATTCATTGTTGGTGATTTCGGTAGCATCCATCCAGAATCCGTTAATGGATACCTGCTTGTTACGTGCGGTAAAAGCATAGTTCACATCCTCATCGCTGGGGCCCATATGAAAAGTACCAGGTGGAATGTACACCATGCCGGGGGGCTTTGTCAAGTCGTATTTTGCGCTAGGGGCAATTCCATGCAGCTGGCCGTCATTAGGCAAGCCTTTGGATTTTCCTCCTATCTTCCCGCAGGATGTTGAAAACAACACCACTGCTACGGCGGATACAACGGATAGGTTTTTTATTTTCATCATATTAAAGGGTATTGGGCAAAAATAATGTTTTACCGACTTCATCACAAGTTGAGAATTTTAATTTTAATCGTCTTAAACCGGCCTGTTTTGGGCTAAAAAATCTACCGGTTCGGTTCTAAAACGATAGCGAAAATATAAATATTGTATCCTGCCCATTTTCTTTAATGCAACTTCATCTCCTCCAGAAATTCCTCCTCAGTGCCAACGGGTTTTTTACATGTATAATTCCTACATACGAAAATCAGAGGATTGGCTTCCACAGGCTTTTTGCCCAGCAAAGGATAATCTTCCCGTGCTTTTGTGGTGGTTTGATAAACGAATTCGGGAAGAAAATTACGTAGTAAAATTCTATGCAATTCGTTAATATTTTCCCCTGTTAAAACTACTTCGGGAATTCCGTAACAAAGGGCCTGAAAGAGGATCCCCCAGTTTCCAAAGGAAGACGGATATTTGGTAATCAACCTTTCCAGCGTGCTGCACATCAGCCCGGCCCGCTCCTTCCAGTCCTGACGGTCGAAAACCACCCCCAAATAGTATAAATTCCATGCCATTATTGAATTCCCGGAAGGGACGGCATTATCGTAAATCTCTTTTTTCCGGATGATGATATCTTCCATTCCAAAAGGCGTATAATAAAAGAACCCTGTCCCCTTTTCACTAAACCTGTCGGTACACACTTCCATGAGCCTTCGGGCTTCTTCCAGATATTCCATATGGCCGGTGGCCTCCTGCAATCTGATCAGTGCTCTGATGGTGTTGGCATAATCGTCCAAAAATCCCGGAATGGACGAGTGTTGATTTTTATAACTGTGCATCAGCCCTTCCCTGCCCCCGGGCTCACGAAATGCACGAAGCAGGAAATCCATATTTTCCTTCGCCAGTTCAAGATACCGATCCTCCCCCAGGGCTTTCCAGGCATTGACAAGTGAAGCATTCATTAAAGCGTTCCAGGAAAGCAAAATTTTGTCATCGGTAAGCGGGTGCACCCTATTTTGCCTGATAGCCAGCAATTTACGACTTGCTGCATCCAGCTTTTCCGCCAGTACCTTTTCCTCCATTCCTTTTTCAGCAGCAAATTCCTTTAATGGCTTGCGAATGTGCAGGATATTTCCCTCTTCCCAATTCCTTTGCTCTTCTATGCCATAGAATGCTGCAAATATTGCCGCATCTTCCCCAAGCACTTCATCAATTTCGGATTTCTCCCATACATAGTATTTTCCCTCCACCCCTTCACTGTCAGCATCCATGGCAGAATAAAACCCTTTCTCATCCGACATCATTTCTCTTTGTACAAAATCTATGCTTTGGCGGACTACCCGTGCATACCATTCGTCTTTTGTCAGCTTAAATGCTTCAGCATACAGGTCAATCAGCAAAGCATTATCGTAGAGCATTTTCTCAAAATGCGGAACCAGCCATACCGCATCGGTGGAATATCGGGCAAATCCGCCTCCGATGTGGTCGTACAGACCACCCCGGGACATTTTATCCAGACTCAGCAATACTATATTCCTGCAATCCTGCCTTCCGGTATGGTAATAATGTTGCAGTAAGAGTTTCAGTGAGAAGGTCTGAGGAAATTTAGGCGCATTTCCAAACCCTCCATTCAAGGTATCGGCCCTTTCCAGCAGGTTTCCAATCATTTCCTCCACTTTTTCCGAAGAAAACGGGTTGCCGGCCAGCTTCAATTCTTCAGAAACCAGGTTTCCAAAGTTGTTGGCATCTTTCATGTGGGCGGTTAAATGATCTGCCTGTTCCTGAATTTTATCTCTGTGTTCCTGATAGTTGTAATGGATATTTTCCAGTACTTCCCTCCAGGAAGGCATGTTATACATTCTTTTGGGAGGGAAATAGGTTCCGCCGTAAAAAGGTTTTAAATCAGGAGTTAGGAATACATTCAGCGGCCATCCCCCTGATCCGGTCATGGTTTGCACCGCATCCATGTAAATATCATCCACATCGGGGCGCTCTTCCCTGTCGACCTTAATATTCACGAAATACGCATTCATCAGACGGGCAATTTCCTCGTCTTCAAAACTCTCCCTTTCCATCACATGGCACCAATGACAGGAAGAATATCCAATGCTGAGTAAAATAGGTTTCCCTGTGCGGCGGGCGGTTTCAAAAGCTTCTTCACCCCATGGATACCAGTCTACAGGATTATGAGCATGTTGTTGCAGATAAGGGCTGGATTCCCCGGCCAGCCTGTTGGTAAATTGCGGCATAATGAGGTAAATTGATGATGGCAGGGCGGGGATTGCTGTTATTTCTTCTTCAAAACGGTTGCCAGGTACCTGTCGAGGGCGGCAATCATGGAAGGAACCTGAGGTTCCGGAGCCCTGATATCCAGGGTTAATCCTGCATCCTCTACCGCTTTAAAGGTATTGCTACCAAAAGCCCCTATACGGGTACCGTTTTGTTTAAAGTTGGGGAAATTTTCAAACAGGCTCCTCACACCACTTGGAGTAAAGAAGCAGATGATATCGTATTCTTTTCCTTTCAGCACTTCCCTTACATCATTGCTGATGGTGCGGTACATGAAAGGAGTTACATATTCGCAATTGTTGGTCTTTAGGAAGGAAATGATTTCATTATCCTGTTGGTTTTCACTGCACACATACAGGAATTTCTCATTATCCTTATGCTTGGTGATGATATCGAAAAGGCTTTTGTTGGTACCGTCGGAACCGAAGAACACTTTCCTTTTCCTGTACTGAATGAATTTTTGCAGATATAATGCAACTGCTTCAGTGATACAGAAGTATTTGTTGTCTTGTGAAACCGTTACTTTCAGCTCTTCACACATTCTAAAGAAATGGTCAATGGCATTTCTGCTGGTGAAGATAACGCTTGTATATTCTGTGATATCGATTTTTTGTTTCCTGAATTCCCTGGCGCTGATGGGCTCAAGGCTGATAAAAGGATGGAAATCAAACTCCACATTATACTTTCTGGCAAGCTCAAAATAAGGTGACTTGTCAGACGATGGCCTGGGTTGGGTTACAAGTATCTTCTTAATCTTTGTTTTGGGAACCCGGGTTTTTACCTCGTTATTCACCATACTTTCTGTAAGGTTTTAAATGATTAATTGGTTTCCATCAAATTCAATAACACCTTAAATACCAACAGAACGGGCGCTACTTCAAAGGCGCAAAGGTACAGAAAAAAATGCAACCATGTTATTTTAATTTGGCTTCTGATTATTCTGTATGAAATTAATAATCTGTAAAAAATTAGCAAACAGAAAATTATCCCCGTTACTTTCACAGCGATGCCTGTTACAACATCACCTGAAAAAGCCAGTATCATCAATACAGGAAGCAATATGATTCCCGTTAACTTTCTGATTAGGGAGACGGCGAAGATGTAGCCATTGGTTGCAGAAGAAATGTTAAATAACCAACCTGTAAAGCTGAGGAATATGATTTGCAGCAGGAATAATCCTGATACCACAGCAAATGCATATAATACACCTTCAACAAATTCTTCTTCGGCAAACATGTCGAAATACCGGCCAACAAAAGCGAGAAAAACCGACATGTTCACCACATAAAGAATGTTCAGCAACATTGCAGGTTGTGAATTCTGCTGCATCTGATCGCGAAGCTGCTGATTACGTACCGAGCCTCTGAGCACTTTAGCCATATTCTCCATATATCTTGGCCAGGCCATACGAATGGTGCCGAAATACACCAATAAACCTATCATTACATAAAAGAATACATCATCGGATTCTTTCTTTGCGGGTATCATAGGATATACTTCGGCATCTGCAGTAACAGGTAAATATTCATGCCGCGAAATAAAATCCCTGAAAAAAGAAATATTTCTCTTCGCTTGATTTACCTTAATGGAATCCTGATTAAGAATTACAGGTTGTGAAGCCATTATGGAATCTTCCACGAATGTTGCAAGGGTATCTGAAACCATCAGGGAATCGGTTTCCGTTTGCGCCTTCAGCCACGGTGAGAGGAAAATAAATGATATGATGAATATAAGTTGTTTCAAGGCTGAATCAGATTAGATAGCATATATTCTGTTTGTCCTCTTTCCTAAAAATAATTGGTATATCCCAGATGAATCTTCGACTGCCTTAAATTTAAAGGCATATCGTTTCTTTTTCCGCCGGCATAAGAAATGTTAAATATTCCTGCACGGGTTTCAAAAGCCAGTCCCAGTCCGGCACCGATAAAACTGTTTTTTACTCTGGATAACCTGTTTCTTACAAAACCCTGATCGCTGAACGCATAGATATATGAATTCAATCCAAGCAGGTATCTGTACTCCACTGTGGTTACAAGATAACCGGATGCAAATATACTTTCCTCGTCAAATCCCCGCAGCAATTTATATCCGCCTATCTGAAACAATTCATTCCTGTGAATCGCTTCCGTTTCATGAATGCCGGAGTTCAACCCTACTTTAAGTGCAGACATACCTGAAAGCTGAAAATATTTTGCAGCATTCAGTTCCACACGCATTAAATACGATTTCAGCTTTACGGTATCATACAGTGAAGCATAATCGAAAACTGGATCATGCAATTCCATTATCACATTATTCTTCCTGATCTTCTTTGTACCGGCACTTACAGCCACTTCCAGTTCGAATCCCTTTCTCGGGTTTAACCTGTAATCGGTAGAGTTGAACATATAACTCACCCCCACGCTTACCGAACGGATATCGGCTTCATCAGGTAGTCTTTTCTGCCCCTTTATGGCAAAGGTATCCAGTCCAAGCAGATTGGAACTGAAGCTTTTCAGGAAAACCGCCCCTTTCTTTCTGTAAGAAAAAGCATACTGCGCACCGATATTGGCAGTAATATTCACGAAGGAGGAATCTTTTTTCAGCAAATCAAAACTAAAATCAACGCCATATGGTGAGGAAAACAGATAAGGCTGGTCGAATACGATGTTTAATCTGGGAGATTTCACCTGAATTTGCTGCCAGTTCAGCCCAATGGTTTCCCCGTTTCCAAGTGCATTTTTTAAAAGAATATCGGCTTCTCCTGTTACCAACATTTTATTATTTACCAGCTGACTGTTGGATGGAAGAAAGCCCACCAATACATTAAACCTGCTGTTTTTCTTTGGGTCGAGGTACAGATTCAATACCGATCCGGCACTGTGCATGGTTAAATCCCATCTTTTTACTTCTTCCACAAAAGGCAGTTCTTTAAGCCTTTCACTCACGGATTCCAGTTTTTCCCTACTGTAAGGCGAACCGTTCATGATATCGAGGTATCTCTGCAGATAGGATGAACTGATTCTGGCCGTTCCGAAATTTCTGATGCTGTCGATATGATACACCGGACCGGGGTCTACCATCAGCCTTCCTGAAAGGTTTCCACCTTCTATCACCACATTATCCATCCACACTGAAGCAAAAGGATACCCTTTATTTTCAAGTGCTTTCAGAATATCTGCCTTAAGCTTTTCAAGGTCTTTCCATTCCCGAACGTTCACCTTTCCCCTGCGTCCGATATCCTGCAATATTTCAGCAGGAACGGAGTCGGTAAGGATTTCCGACCATTGATATTGTTCGCCAACAAAAACCATAACCCTCGAAATCAGCGAATCGGAATACACCGAATCTATCGAAGCCGTTACATAGCCTTTCTCTTTTAAAACTGAAGGCAGCATGGCAATGTATTCCATGGCCTGTAAGCGAGTGGAAAATGCTTCTTTCAGGCCAAGAGACTTCAGAAAACCACTGTCTTTATCCACTGCCTGAAAATGAATGGTATGCTGGGCTTTCAGGCTGTTGGCCGAAAGGAATATAAGGATAATGAGGAAGTATTGGACAACCCTGCGTAAATTTGTATTTCCTTTTGGCTGAATTTCGGCCATTGATTCGTCAGATTTAAATACTATTAACAATCGGCACTTCCAACCATACCACCTCTACCACGGCAGGAATTTACATCCATATCCCCTTTTGCAAAAAAGCCTGCCATTACTGCAATTTTCATTTTTCCACGTCTCTTGCATTGAAGAACGAATTTATAACAGCCTTATTGAAAGAAATTTCCCTGAGGAAATATTTCCTGCAGAATTATACTATTGAGACCATATATTTCGGTGGAGGTACACCTTCCATACTGGAAGCAGCGGAAGTACAGTTGATCATGGAGGAAATTCACAGGAATTTTCATACCGAAGCGGTAGAAATCACCTTGGAGGCTAATCCTGATGATATTTCCACAGAAAAAATCAAGGCTTGGAAAAATGCAGGAATAAACAGGCTGAGTATCGGCATACAGTCGTTTGAAGACGAAAGCCTTTCAAAACTCAACAGGGCGCATACTGCCCGTCAGGCTGTTGATTCGATCAGGATGGCCAGGGAAAATGGAATCGAGAACCTCACTATAGACCTGATATACGGCATTCCCGGATTAACCGACCACCAATGGGAAAAAAATATTCTCACTGCCATAGATGCAGGCGTTCAGCACCTTTCCTGTTATGCATTAACAGTAGAACCCCGGACAGCGCTGGAATATATGATCAGAAAGAAGACGCTGCAGGATGTGGATCAGGACCAACAGGCAAGGCAGTTTCTCATGCTGATGGATATTGCCGCAGCAAAGGGATTTGAACATTACGAAATTTCCAACTTTGCCCTTCCCGGATTCAGGAGCCGGCATAACAGTTCGTACTGGAAAGGAAAGCCATACCTGGGCTTTGGCCCGGGGGCCCATTCCTACGACCTGCATTCGCGATACTGGAATATTGCCAACAATGCATTGTACATTCAATCGGTAAACGCAGAAGACCTTCCTCTGGAAAAGGAAACGCTCAATATTTCCCAGCAGTTCAACGAATATGTGATGACCGCCTTACGAACTATTGAAGGCATTAACAAGCAGGTGCTGGAAGAAAAATTCGGAAAAGAAAGAATGGAAAATGTTCACAGGATTTTGCAAAAATTTATTGAGGAAGAAAAAGTTTTTTATAACGGAAATGCTTATACGCTTACTAATAAAGGCAAACTTTTTGCCGATGGAATTGCAATGGAATTATTTGAAGTATGATTTTTGTCATGAGCAGATTTACGATTTATGGGGTAAATTTGTAAAAAACCCGAATCGCTAATGAAGACGGCAATAATTGGAAGCGGAACCTGGGCAACTGCATTAATAAAGTTATTAAACGACAATAGTATACGGGTAAACTGGTGGGTTCGTTCTGAATCTTCTGCAGAATATATCCGCACCAGGCATCATAATCCAAGGTATCTGACTTCGGTTACACTGGATACTTCGCTGATGAATGTTTCCTGCGAATTGAAGGATGTGATCAGCCAATCAAAAGAATTGGTATTTGCAGTACCGTCTGCATATATCCCTGAAATACTGGAAGGCCTTCCTGAAGATGTTTTCAGGGGGAAGCTTGTGATATCGGCCATCAAAGGGCTGATACCGGGCGAACATTTGCTGTTCAACCAATACCTGCAAAAACATTTTGAATTCAGTGAAGAGAATTATTTCACCATCATGGGTCCCTGCCATGCAGAGGAGATCGCTTCCGAAAAACTTTCCATTCTTACTTTTTCCGGAAAGAATGAAGAGAAGCGAAAAGAAATCGCCGAAAAATTCCGCACCCCTTATTTATCGGTAAGAGATAATGCAGATATAACAGGAGTGCAATATGCTGCCATTCTGAAAAATATTTATGCATTGGGAGCAGGCATTGCACACGGGCTGGATTACGGGGATAATTTCCAGAGTGTATTTATTACCAACGCCGCTGCCGAAATGGTAAAATTCCTTAAGCATAGTGCAGGAATTGAACATACCGATGCGGTATTTACATCACCCTACCTTGGCGATCTTTTGGTAACCTGCTATTCCCTGTACAGCCGTAACCGCACTTTCGGAAATATGATCGGCAAAGGTTACAGTTCAAGAGCAGCCATACTTGAATTGAACATGGTGGCAGAAGGATATTACGCCAGCAAAGCCATTTATAAAATCAATCAGACGAAAGGTGTTTCCCTGCCCATTGTGAATGCCGTTTACAGCATATTATGGGAAAACCGGAATGCCATGGAAGCATTCCGGGGGTTAGAAAATATTTTTATGTAAGCTGAAGATTACTTTGCAGTATTTTCGAAGAGTTGTTCTCGCTTAACAATCTTCACCTTCATCCCGTCTCTGAGGGTTTTGTTGATTACATTATAAGGCGCTACCACAATCTGCTCGCCTTCCTGAAGTCCATTCAGGATTTCAATATAGCTGAAGTCCTGAATGCCGGTATTAACTACCACGCGTTTCACGATGCCGGCACTGTCAACCACAAACACCACTTCTTCCAGTTCTTTGGATACAGTATTTTTATTTTCTTCCTGTAAACCTGCACCCTGAGATTCCGTATTCGTTTCGACAATATCCCCACCTTTTTCCCTTGTGGTTACAGCATTAATAGGTACTGCTATAACTTCATTACGTCTTTTGGTCTGGATATCTGCACTGGCCGTCATACCCGGACGGAAAGGGAAATGCCTTGGGTTTTCCGGATCAATCAGATCGGCATAAGATTCGGGAAGCAGAGAAATATACACTTTATAGTTGGTCACTTCAGTGGAAGCAGTGGCGGCGGTTCCCACCAGATTATCTGAACTGCTGGCAATCTGGGTTACCACACCTTTGAATTTTTTGTTGCTGTAGGCATCCACTTCCACCACAGCAGAATCACCAATCTTCACTTTGGGAATATCGTTTTCTCCCACATCCACCCTTATTTCCAGTTTGCTCATATCCGCTATGCGCATCATTTCGGTTCCGGCCATCATGGAGTTGCCTACTACCCTTTCCCCTTTTTTCACGCTGAGCAGTGAAACCACACCGTCCATGGGCGCTACCACCACTGTACGGCCAAGGTCTTTGTTGGTTCTTTCCAGCATGGAAGTAGCAGCCCTTACCTGAGCTTCAGCACTTTTGATGCTTTGAAGGGTGGAATTATAGCTGGATAAAGCAGATTCATAATTTGTTCTTGCCTGGTCGAATTCTGCCTGAGAAATAACTTTTTCTTCCAGAAGCGCTTTTTGCCTTTCAAAATTTGTCTTGGCAAGCTGAAGCGCAGCTTCCTGTCCGCTTAACTGAGCCCTGGCATTGGCCAGCATGGCTTGTTGCTGGGTAACGGTAGCGGTGGCCTGATCTCTCTCAGACAGATAGATATCGGCATATATCCTGGCCAGCACTTGTCCTTTTCTTACGCTGTCGCCTTCGGCAACATTCAGCTCCACAATTTCGCCGGAAACATCGGGGCTTACCTTCACTTCAATTACCGGATAAATTTTTCCGCTGGCATTTACCGTTTCGATAATGGTTTTTCGTTCCACTTTTTCAGTAGCTACCCTCACGCCTTCTTCAGCGCCAATAATGCCCATTTTTTTGAGCATGATTAATACGAAAATCAGCACTACCAGTCCGATTACAGACCATAAAATCTTTTTATTCATCTTATTCGGGTTATTAAAAATTCAGTTGTTTACAATGTGATACCTTCTCCTTTATAGAATTCAAGCAGTTTCAGCCTGAACACATAATCCATCTGAGCGGTGATGTATTCAATCCTGGCCCTGTTGAGATTATTCTGGTTGGTTATCAGGTCAATGGTGGAAAGCAAACCTCTTTCATATCTCTTCTGTGCATAATAATAGGCTTTTTCTGCTGTTTCCACGCCTTTTCTGGAAGAATTCAGCCTTTGAATGGCAGATCTTGCGTCGTTATAGGCTGTATAAATATTCTGCTTAAGCGTAAGCAAGTCTTGCTGGCGGGTAAGCTCAAGGCTTTCCACATTCATTTCTGCCCTGCGTACACCGGCTTTAATTTGTCCCTGATTGAAAATCGGAATGCTGAGCGTTAATCCCAGGCTCTGACGAAAGTTATCGCCAAATTGTTTTCCAAAGCTGTTCCTGAACGGCGTCAGCGGACCCTGAATATATTCCGGAGTGAGCACCTCATATTCCACATTGTTAACGTTCACTTTTGCACCACTGGGAATATAATTACCGGTAAATATCGGCGGACTTGCCAGGTACTGCTGAATACTGGAATATTGTGAACCCAGACCACCGGATACAGATAAAGAAGGCAGCATTTGCCCCCTTGCCGATTTCACAAACCTTCTTGCTGCTTCAATCCTTAAGCTGTCGGCCATCTGCTGGGGCATTCTGTTTACGGCCACTGAAAACACATATTCAGGTTCCAGTTCGGCAAGAGATAATACTGGTATATCTTCCACGGAAGGTTCCGCAATTTCAAACGGTGTGGACGGGTCGAGGTTAAGAATGGCTTTCAGCTGCAGCAGGTTGCTGAACACTGTGGCCTGAGCGTTAATGAGGTTGGTACTGTCTGTAGCAAGCTGGGTTTCAAGCTCGGCAACATTCAGTTCGGGAAGGTCACCTGCTGCCACCCGCTTTCTGGTGTTTTCGAGGTTTTCTTTGGTAAGCTCAACCGAAAGCCTAACCGCTCTTTCCTGAGCCATTGCATTTAACACCAGCAGGTAAGCCGTAGCCACATTTAAAGACACATCATTCTGCACCATTTCAAAATTCTTCCTCGCGGCTTCAGATTCCAGCTTGTTGCCTTCAATATTGTTTTTTATACTGAAAAAGTTAAACAGGGTTACGCCTGTCTGCAGGTTAAAACTCGAATAGAATAACTGATCGGTTTCGTACAGGTTGGTAGTAGGGTTGATAGACCTACCGGAGTTGATACCCCCACCTACGGAAACACCCAGGGTAGGAATCCTTGAAAGCTTGCTGGTTTCATAGTTGAGGGCGGAAAGCCTGGCCTGAATATCAGCCTGCTTCACCGAAATATTGTTATCCAGTGCATGTTGCACTGCCCGTTGAAGGGTCCATTTTTCCTGGGCAATTGCCGTACTCGCAAATAGCAGGGAGGAAATCAGGAGTGTTAGTTGTATTCTCATGAACATATTACAAATATAGCCTCATCCACTTAACCCTGAAAGGGATTATGATGAACGGCAGGAATAATTTATCATGACCCCGGGGGGATTTTTCCTTCCGGCCAAATGTATTTTTCCCACGAAATCCTTTCCCAGCCCTATCTTGTGCCTTGTTTTACAGCATTTGCTGCTATGCTGATGCCTATCATGAAGCTTCTGCCCGGAGACAAATTATAATACCTTCCCCCAAAAGCATTGATGTCATGCCCGCTTCCATAAACGGTTCCGGCAAGGTTATTACCAGCCAGAAAAACTTCTGCTTTATACTTTTCTCCCACTTTTACATGCTGCCCTATGCGCAGATGCAGCAATCCGTAAGCATCTGCCACATCGGTATTGGCATCGTTCAGGAAAATTTTCCCGGTATAATGATAATTAAGATGGATATAAGTATTGGTTTTCCATTCCAGGTCTAAGGCTGCGTTTAAATCATGCTTAGGAACCCCGGGCATATCATTTCCCGAGAAATCATCATCAGCCTTACGGAATTCTTTATAGGTAAAATTGAAAAAAGTGTAAGCCAGGGTTATTCCCGCTTTGCTGAAAACGGATGCTGCTGAAGAGAAAAGACGGTACCGCACCAGCCCTTCCAATCCTGTTTGTCCGGTAGATCCTGCATTCACAAAATATTCCGCACCTGTTCCATCTCTTCTGGTAGTAATGGTATTCTGCATATTGAAATGAAAAAGGTTCAAATCGTAAATCAATCTGTTCCCCAATGCAGCACCGCGAAAACCCAGTTCGTAATTATAACCGTTCTCCGCTTCCAGTGCATAATTCAGCTCACCTGTTGAGGGAAGAATTTCTCCATTGGATGGAGGTGAAAATCCTCTTGCCACGGAAACATATACAGTAGAAGTTTCATTGAATTTTCTCAACAATGAAATTCTCGGCGCGGGTTCATTCTTGTAATCTCTACCGAATGTTTCGGCAGGAAGGGGAAAGATTCGGTTGTTCTTCACCGAAAGCTTGTTCATGCTGATTCCCGCAGTAAGCACCCAGTCGTTTCCAATATCTGCAATGGCCTGGGCAAACACGATGAAATTCCTGTTGCTGAATTCATCTGCGCTTTGCTGTGCACCCGGAGCGGCACCCACATTATCATTTACATACACATTGGCCAGCCCTTGCTGGAACTCTACCCCACCCTGAAACTTCCATTCAGTATGTTCATGCCTGGTTTGATAACCCACCAAAGCCCTTCCTCCGAAATGCGGCTCGGTTCTTTTTTCATAGTTCCTTATAGCAGGATTTTTAAGTTCTGAATAGCTGGCATACACCGAAGCGTTGCTTGTCCATTTTTCCGACCATTTGTATTCAGCATTCAATCCCGACATGAAGGTTTTGGTATAGATGGCCGCCCCTGCATCACGGGAAGATGGCGAAGCCCCGGCAGCCGGCCTTGAAGCCCTGGGATTTTCCTGATATTGCTGAAGGGTCAATCCTCCTGGAGTCTGGTAATACAAATCACCATACAGAAAATGGGCGGAGATGCTGCCTTTTTCGGAAAATGTACCCATCGCATCCCAGGAAAAATTTATCCTTTCCAATTCGGTATGGTCGCGGTACCCGTCGCTGTTCAGTTTTGAAAAGCTGACCTGGTTTTTGAAATTCCCGTCTCCCACGCGCCATTGCAGGTGGGCATTGGAAGTATTAAAACTTCCGTAAGAATAACCCGCAGATATACCCGGAGTGTAATGTTCGTCAAAGGAATTCAACAGCATTACTCCTCCCGTTCCGGCTCCATACAGGCTGCTACCCGGGCCTTTTATGATTTCAGCGCCTTTTACATTGTAGAATCCTAATACGTTAAGGAAACTGCTTCCCCCAGGATCGGTAAAGGGGATATTGTTATAATAAATTTTCACATTCCTCACTCCAAAAGGGGAACGAAGAGAACTGCCGCGAATATTTATCCGGTAACTTCCCGGAGACCTTTCTTCCATGGTTATCCCCGGAAAAGTATTGATGACAGGAACCAGGCTGGTATTGTCGAACCTTTGAAGGTCGGCATTTCCCACCACCGCAAGAGCGGCGGGAGTGCGAAGATAATTTCTGTCGTAATGAAAAGCCTTTACATGCACAGTGGTGAGTACTTCGGCCGAATCCGCCTTGTCCTGGCCATTAGCTGCAAAAAGAGATAGCATCAGGATCAGGAAGCAGAGGGTGTTTTTCATGGCAAAGAATTTTGCTAAGGTTGAAAATAAGGCAGAATTCAGGTTTAGCAAAGTTTGCGGCCAATAAATCCTAACTTTGCGCCTAAAAAACATGAACTGGGGTATTGATGATTTATTGACGGTTACTTTTACCTTATTTGCTGTTATCGATATTATCGGTTCAGTTCCCTTGTTAATTACTTTAAAGGAAAAAATGGGCGGTATCCGGGAATTTTCGGCTACGCTGATTTCCGGCCTGCTGATGATATTGTTTGTATTTGCGGGAGAAGGTTTTTTAAACATCCTCGGACTGGATGTAAGTTCCTTTGCAGTGGGTGGTTCTATTGTGATTTTCATCCTTGGTTTGGAAATGGTGTTGGGAATAGAATTTTTCAAATCCGATGCCGATCCCAAAAGCGGTTCCGTTGTTCCTATTGCCTTCCCGCTGATTGCAGGTTCAGGCACCCTTACTACCATCATTTCTTTAAAAGCCAATTATGGTAACGTTCCCTTGCTTATTGGTATTATCATCAACCTCATAATCGTTTACATTACTTTGAAATCGCTGAAGTACATTGCCAATTTTCTGGGCAAGGCCGGATTGATGGCCATCCGTAAATTTTTTGGCGTAATTTTGCTGGCTATTGCCGTGAAGATCTTCAGCAGCAACGCAGGAAATCTTTTCCACTAAATATCTCCCGGTCCCGTAGTACAATGGATAGTGCGCAAGTCTCCGGAACTTGAAATACAGGTTCGATTCCTGTCGGGACCACTAAACGATTTACGATTTACGACAAACGATATACGATTTAATTCCTAATCCATCATTGTTTTGCTGAGCCTGACGATTGTCATGCGGAGCTTTGCGATTCTTATTTTTTCAATTGTCAAGTGGGAACAGAGCAGCCCAATTCCTTTCCTGTATTCTTAATATCCTATTCCTAATTAATTATATTTGACGCATGACAAGAACTTCCTGTTTCCTCCTGTTTGCACTGCTCGTCATGCTTTTCCCTGCGGAGATGTTTGCTCAGCTTCAGCCCGGTGAAAACCTGCAGTTTGCTTTTCCCAATAAAGATTCAGTTAAGGTGAATGCTTCTTCTGTATACATACGCGGGCTGGCAAGGCCGGGAAGGCTGGTGATTAATGGCAATGAGGTGAATATTCTGAATACCGGTGGTTTTTATACCCAGGTGCAACTGAAAGAAGGATGGAATGCCATACCGGTGCAGCATCATTCCGGTGGCAATGCAACTTCAAAGCAACTGCATATTCTTTACGAAATTCCTGCTTCACCCAAGCCTGTGGAAGGATTTGCCATTGAATATATTAAAACCCATCCTGAAGAAGAATTGTGGTTGCGCGAAGGGGATGCCATTAGAGTAGAAGTTAAAGCTTCTCCCGGAATGAAAGCTTATTTCTTTAACCTTCCCATGAAAGAAGATCCTAAGGCAAATGTTAAAGGAATTTATCGTGCAGAATATATCGTAAGTCAATACGATAAAGACAGCATTTTCCCTCAGGTGCGGCTGGAAGATCCCGGAACGGGGGTCATTATTTCAAAAGGCCTGGATAAGCCCATCAGAATTCTCAGTACCCATAGCACCCTTACAGGAATTACCAAGGGCAATACAGCAGTGTACTTCGGACTGGGAGAAGACAGGCTGGGAGGGGCTAAAATGGGCTTTGTGGATTCTCTGGTAAGAATGGAGGTCACAGGAAAAATGCAGGGCATGTACCGGGTAAGGCTTGCAGAAAATGCGGATGCCTATGTTTCAGACCGCTCATTAACTATTGACACAGTAAATTCCTTCAGGCCATATTCCCTTACGGGAAGCTGGTCGGTTATGCATAACGGTAAGTACGATGTGGTAAGCATAGGGCTTTCCGAGAGGCTTCCTTATTCTTCCGTACAAAAACTCAATCCTACTACCCTTGTGGTGGACATCTATGGGGCAGTTAACAACACCAACTGGATTACCCGGCGCCAGGGGTTAAAGGCAATAAAAAACGTATGGCACGAACAGGTGGCGAAGGATATTTTCAGAGTGTATATAGAACTGCAGAAGCCTCAGCTTTGGGGATATGATATCGGGTATTCAGGCAATGCACTGACCATAAAAATTCGTCCGCAACCTGAAGACCTGAAGCTGAAAAAAATGGTCATAGGTGTGGATGCAGGCCATGGAGGATCAGCACTGGGTGCCAGGGGGCTGACTGGAGTATACGAAAAAGATATCACGCTGGCCATATCGCATAAGCTGAAAGAAGAACTGGAAAAAGAAGGCATAAAGGTAGTGATGACCCGCACGGAAGATAAAGACACGCCCAATGGCAGCCGCACACAATTAATGAAAGAAGTAATGCCCGATTTCCTGGTAAGCATACATTGTAATTCTGCATCCCGGCCTACTGCAAGAGGAACTTCCACTTATTACAGACATATAGCTTACAGAAATCTTACCCAGGCAATATTGAAAGAAGTTTTAAAACTCGGATTGGAAGATTTCGGAAATATCGGAAGCTTTAATTTCTTCTTCAGTGCGCCCACAGAATATCAAACCGTTCTTGTAGAAACAGCTTTTATTTCAAGTCCGGAAGATGAAGCAAAACTGGTAGATGAAAACTTCCAGAGGGAGATGGCTAAAAGCATTGTGAAGGGGCTTAAAAACTTCCTCAAAGAAGTAAAAAAAGAAAACAAAATTACCCAACGCAACAGTATCAGATAATGAAATACTGGGTTTTATCTTTTCTGTTCCTTTTTCCCCAAAGGGAATTGCATGCTCAAACGCAAGTGCAGCCGGCTCAATATCCTTCACCCATGAAGGAGCATATTCGCAAACATGAAAGGGTGCAACAGGATACGACAAGGGGCAGGACGATAAAGTTGGAAAATCTGCTCTCCAGCCCTGTAGCGATGTATATTCCTGAGCAATTTAAAAAGAATGCTGCGGTGGATCTGTTAATCCATTTTCATGGAAGCGCCGGCATTGTAGCTTATGCTGCAGAGCTCTATAAAGGGAATATCATTACAGTTACCGTAAACCTCGGGTCAGGTTCAGGAGTATATTCCAGGGCATTCCCCTCCGGGCAGGAATTTAAGTTGATGGAAGAAGCGTTATGGGAGGAGATTGCAAAGCAGACGGGGAACCATAAACAGGGAAAGCTGATACTCACCGGTTTCAGTGCCGGATATGGGGCCATAAGAAGCATCCTTTCTACTGAAAGGGGTTTTGAGAAAACGAATACCGTTATCCTGCTCGACGGGCTGCATTCAGGTTATATCCCCGACCGAAAAGTACTGGCCGAAGGAGGTGTGATTGACAGTGTGTTACTGGAACCATTCTTACAATTTGCCTTGAAAGCTCTTGAAAAAGATTCTGATAAAAAATTTCTGTTTACCCATTCCGAAATTTTCCCCGGTACTTTTGTAAGCACCACTGAATGTGCAGAATATCTCACCCGGAAATTAAATTTAAAAGCTGAACCAATATTGGAATGGGGGCCTTTGGGAATGCAGCAGATCAGCAGAGTGAAAAAGGGGAAAGTGGAAATAATGGGATTTGCCGGGAATTCCGCCCCTGATCACGTGGACCATTTTCACGGCTTATATTATTTTTTAAACCGCTCCCTCAAGCTGCGTTAAGGGAGCGGCAAAAAATTTCTTAGAACGGAAGGTCATCTTCCACTTCCTGAGAGGAAATATTCCTGTCGTCGTTGATATCAATCACCGGTTCGCCGGAAGCCATGGAAGAAGGCATATCCCCGGTTCCTCCATCCACTTCTACCCTCCATGCTTTTAAATCGGTATACCATTTTCCGTTGAACTCCCTGCTTTCGGGATCAAAATCTATCCTCAGTTTATTTCCTTCCTGCAGTACGGCTGAAGAAGGAATTCTATCTCCCCAACAAGAGAAACACACTGTTTTAGGATAGGCTCCTTCCGTTTCAATTACAAAGTCCTGCTTTTTCCATTCAGATCCAGTCTTACTAATTCCCGATTGCAGGGGTAATACTTTTATAAGTTTTCCTGTGATTTGCATGAATTAATTTTTTGGCAAATTAGCCAAAAGATTTCATTTCCCTCCCCACACCGCTGATATGAGGATAACTTATTGTCAATCGGTTTTGCATTCTTCACAGCAAACATCCGGAACAGGTACCAGCGGGGAAGTCCGTAAAATCCTGTGATGCCCCAGATGATCGGTCAGCGGACGAAAATAATTTCCTGCTGCCGAATACCAGGCAGCCCTTTCATCCATTCCTTCATTTGTGCTGTCCTGCATCATCTGATACCGGGTTACAATATGTTTTTCCAGCATCCGCATCATTTCCGGGTCTTCTCTCCCGGCAGCTGCTCTTTCTTCTCGGGCAGTTGCGGCAGAACGGTTGGACATTACTCCATTATTCAGCAATAACAATACATCAGGAAACATTTCCACGCATAACACACTTAAAGGAGAATCTGCAGGCAGATTCATTCCCCTGAGCAGGTTTTTCACTTCTGCATCATACCATCCGCCTTCTGCATACACCGGCGCATCATTATTGATATCTTCTCCCCTTTTACGCACCTGCAACAATCTGTCGTCTAAGAGAATATTTCTGTAATCTTTTCCATCAGCCTGTAATACCTGTGCATATAACAGACACCACATTTGTGTTCGCGGAGGGATGGGCGTTACGTTCCTTCCCTTGCTTACCGGTTTTGCATAAGGGGCTGAAACTTTGATATACTGCTCATTGCGGTACACAGTTGCCAGCAGGTGGGGATAAGGATGCTGAACTCCCGTTACCCTAAGTTCCCTGCCAAACCTGCCCTGTGCAGTTGACCAAATATGCCTGTGCCCGATTCTGATTTCGTAAGTAAAGAATCCGAATAATTCCGGACTGTCGGCATGCAATCCGGGAGGAAGCGGAACAATAAAATGTCTTCCGTCGGCACTTACCGATGTCATTTCCTGCATGGCATTCAAACCGGAATTGTCTTCCGGCTGGCCGGGGCTGATAACCCTTTTTATTTCAGGATCTATTGGCAATTCAGATTCTTTCGGAACAATAAAATGATCTGCCCTCCATTGCGCCAGTAAAGGATCCGGCGCATACCCCAGCACTCTTACAAAAATGCTGTCGTTAGGATCTGCAATGGGTTCTCGAAATTCCAGCCACAGATATTTCGCACGGATATCCGTCCGGCTGTAAGTTTCATTCCGGGTGTATTTTGACAATGCAATACCCGAAGAAACAATTTCAGGAATCTGAGCGGGGTTGGTGGTTACAGGAAGCTTCAACTGTAAAACAGGATCTTCCTCTCTCAGATTTCCGTGATCTTCTTTAAAGTTGGCTTCTATTTTATACTCAAGTTCTACAGTATCAGGAAAATCGCCCTTATCTGGTTTCGGATCTACGGCATCCAGAAATACCAGCCAGGTTTGAGTGCGGTCGGGTTTTCTTCCCGCAGGAATACTTACAATTTTCTTCAGTTCTATATCGCCTGCATGTTCGTATGCCACAGGTTTAGATTTACTTGTAAACCATTTCTTCCTCAATATTCTGAAGCTGACAGGTTTTAAAGCATCCCAGGTCCAGTCGCGGTCGAGGATAAGCGTCAGGGGAACTATCCAATGGCCTGATAAATCGGCCCGTGTGGAGAAAGTGATGCTACAGCCATCCGGGGAAAGGTTGTTTCTGATGTCTTTCGAACATCCAAACTGCACTCTCCTTCCCGGCTTGCCCATAAGGCTGAATCCCAGGCATTGCAAATCGGTTTCTTCTGCAAGGCGCTGTACCAGATCGTTGTTGGCCTTACCCACATTCATCAGGAAGTTTTTCTTCAAATTCACCGCCGCTACCGGCAATTCATGGGAAGGTTGCAGATAAATACCTCTTAACAGGTTCAGTATTCCTGTGGATTTGAAAAGATCCTGTTCATTTTCGGAAGCTTTTCTGGCAAAGAAGGAAACAGGTTTACCATAGCGGTATTTGTCCGCTCCGAAGTAATTCAGATCATTATGGCAGACCGCCCTTACGGTTATACGTATATCCCTTCCCGTTGGAAGTACAAGGGCTTCCATATCGTTAATATTTTCAGGATCGGCTTCCGAAGACAGGCCGAGATCCTGCAATATGGAAGAACCATTAAACTGCAGCACGTGTGCATCGCGGTAAATTACGGGAATGTTTAAAGCGGCATTAAAATCGTCCGGGAAATTTCTTGTGGTTTTATACAACAATACATAAGGTTCGTTTCCGTTTTCCGACCCGGTCTGATCCATCGCCAGGGTTTTTACTTCCACTTTAATTTCTGCCACCTGCACATCAGGATCACGCAGGCCTATTTCACGGCTTTTTTTGGTAATCATGTTGGTTACGGGGTCTTTCAAAAACTGAATGGCTTCATCCCTATCGGCTTTCAGCAAATCAATAACCGCATCTCCGTATTTTCCTGTAAACACTACTGAAGGATATCCCAGCCTTGGCCTTACAATTTCCAGCTGCGGCTGATCGAAATAAGTATCGTCGGTTTTAGGGAGTTCAGAAAGTATTTCTACCTCTGAAGGAACAACATAACGCTTAAATGCACAGGATGTGGTAACTGCAGGTCCTTCATAAACGGGTTCATTCAGCGGATCATTTTCCCAACCCGGGCCGCCACCGGTAGTATCGCTCATGCGCACACGAAAATGATAAGTATTTCCATATTCCAGTTTAATATCATTTTCGATGGCAGATTCATAAATATCACTTACCCCTGCACCGGCTTCTTTGGTAAGATAGATATCGGCGGCATCTTTATCGGGGATAACAAGTGGTTTGCCCACCCAGTTGACAAAATAAGGAGGCAGCCAGTAATGTGTATTCGGACCGGCATCCGGCCTGGAGGGATAAACATCCACTCCCTGTTCGCTAACGGTACCTTCTGTTTCAATAACCGTCTCAGGATCGGAAGGATCCAAAGCTGTGGTCATATTGTTTTTCAACAGGCATAACGAAGACCATTCACCATCATTATTCTTCTTCACATCAATTCGGTACCTGAACACACCTAAGGGTGCATCCAGCCTCCGGCTTCCTGTAGGATCATTGGGATCTGCGCGTAATTGCCTGTTTAGCCAGATTAATATCTGCTCGTCTTCCCATGCCAGCCTTATACCCACGTCGTGAATCGGCAATCTGGTATCATCCTCTTCTTCATTTTTATGGGTATCCCTTAATAAATCGGATGAAACCGGTTGATTGGCGTGAACGATTTTGGCAAACCCATCGTCGTAAGTAGCCGCTTCAGGAAATATTTCATCAAATCCTACAGGATCGGAATCTGCAGGAGCATTTTTTACAGGGAATAATATCGGGGCAAATAAAGGGCGGCTTTCGTTGTTATCAATTTTTGGCAGACGGGCAGCATACACTTTTATGAAATCCAGGTCGGCCGCAGTGGAATAACTTCCTGCAGGATCGGTATCAAAAAACAGCCATCCTCCTTCTTCCAGGTCTCCGGGCTGCAGCGTAATGGACCCTTTATGAATGAACCCCAGTTTTTCTGCAAGAGCAGGTTTCCTTAAACAGTAAGCAAACACTTCCCCCCAGCTCAATTCATTGGAGGAAGGTTGAAAAGCCGGGTCGGGTTTTGGATTTTCCTTAATTGCACAGAAATAACTGTCATCTGTAACCGCATCTTTTGTACGCGGGCGGGTAAAGTTGAAACTGTTCCTATAACTGAAAGGAAGATATTTTTTGGCATAATCTGCAGGCTTGGGCTTTTGAAGCCTTCTTTCAGAACCCGGAGGAGCCGGAACGATGTTAAACTGCTGTTGCAGTTTTTCAAACATCTTCCCTGCCTGAGGAGGAATACCTTCCTGAGTAAAGCTATATAGCGCTGCTGTGGAACCAAAGGCAGGAAATCCGTCCAATCCTTTCATCACATGCGCTCTCAGCTGCAAATCAGCATCCACCCATGCAGGAGCTCCTGTTTCCGCCCAGGGTTGAAAAGGATCGATATTTCTGGGCACAACCAGAACATGAAAGAACAGCTCGTTTCCCTGAATTTTCTGAGGAAAGGCCAGTATGCTTAATTTGGGATCTGCCATGGTGATAAAATTTTAGGTCAGGCAATTTGTTTGCTTTCTTGCCATTTTTCTTCGAAACTGATATCAATGATGAAGCAAATACTGATATCCAGTGCAAAGGTTACCTGGGCTATACAATTGGTTTGTCCGCCCTGTTTGAGCACTTTTCCGGAAGCCTCTATAAAAATGGTTACCGTTACAATACCTCCCAGAATTTCTGCTCTTCCTTTGAAAAATATCAATGCACCTACCAGGATGGCATCGTTGCTGATATGAATGATGACTCCTGCTCCAAAGCTGATGGATACATTTCCAATGACAGGCAAGCCTACCATCAGTTCGGCGGCAAAAGAAAATTCCATATCCAGCATCGGGCCTCTTGCGGTATCGGCCGATAAGCGCAAGTTGACTTTACCAATTGCATAAATGGTTCCCACGCCTACCGACATGCACATCACACTCAGCTTGCCGTAGAAATCAATAAATGCTCCTGCGCTGGGAGCAGAAACACCTGTGCCCGGCATGGGAAAAGGCATATTGAAATAACAACCCACTTTCAATCCGGCTTCCAGCCTTAATGGTGTGGTGGGGCCATCAAGATATGCAGGAGGGAATTTTACAACAGGAATTTCCTTATCGGCTGAAAATTTGTATTCCCAGTTTTCAGGTGAATTACTCATCACAATGCTGAGCCCTTTCTTCAGCAAGTCTTTATAATCGGGTTCTGTTGCCAGCATGATGAGAATCTCTAGAATATCCACTATCACCTGAAGGTCGTGACCGAATTCAAGTTCAGGGCCGAGAAATTCCGGAGCCTTGCCTTTCTCGGTATCGAATTTTCCCCTGATTAACAGTATCCTTTTGAAGTCGAGAAGATCCACCACCAGGGTAACATCATTCATCTTGTTTACCCACTTGTTCACTTCTGCATTCAAATCAAATTTGAAAGCTCCCTGCGCTTTTACGCCCTCATCGCGATCTCTGGCGGCATATTCTATGTAAATCTTGATTTTTTCTTCATCCACCAGTTTCCACGAAACATTGGAAGGAATCAATTGTTCAAACACAGCAGAGGGATTCACCTTATTCACGAAGTTGTATCCCTTTTCCACAATATCCATTACAAAATCTCCGCTGAACAAATCGAGATTATGAGTGTCTGCAAGGTTGGGGAATATTCCTGCGCTGTTTAATAACCGGTATGCATCAGCGATCTTCGGAACAGATTTATGATTCAGCAGCAGCCGTTTCACATCCATTTGGAATTCCGGATTTTTGAACAATACTTTCTGCGTATCGGTATTTTGCAGGAACCCGTAACTAAGTGCTGCTGTATCCCCGTCTTTAAACAAATCCATGCTGTTGGCAATCTTAAACCTTCCGGAATTATAAGAAGGGAATTTGGGCACATTATAGATTTCATCCGAAATTTCCACCTCTTCGAAATCCAGTTTACCTTCTTTAAGAAGCGGAATTCCGGTGGAATTGGTTACCGGAGTAACTTCATCAGTAGCGCTGTTATGCTGCACCACACTCCATGAGCCTTCTTGGGGTAAAATCACCGCACCTTTTGCTGCTACAGCAAACACAATATCCGAACCTTTCACGGAAGGATTCACATCTACCCTGGTTACCCGCATTTGTTGACCGGAATTGCCAATATCCACCAGGCAATCGACCGGTCCACCTAACGACCGGTCGGCATTAAACTCCAGCAATGCCCTGAAAGCTTCTTTTGTAACCGGCATTCCCACCGGCGACAGCTGAACATAACCCAGCATTTTCTTCGAAGGCACTCTTCCGTTTACCGCCCCTTCTTTCACGAAATCCATGGCCACCTCCGCATCAAAATACACCGGCACCATGTATACTTCAAATGACTTACCCCCTGCATCGGTCACTTTCTTTATCTCCTCCGTATCCGGATCTATATATTCTTTCCCCTGAGCAACATTCATGGTCATCTGAAAATGGTCTAGCTCATTTTCATAAATATTCTTAACATTAAACACCCCTTTGATAATGCCCGGATGAAATTCAAAAGGCTGTTCGATGGAAACAGGAGTACTAAAATCTCCGTTTTTATATCCTCTTGCAGAAAAATCAAATAACCCGTCTGTTTCCGCCACCCACCCGCTGTCGTGCCGGAAAACAAAACCATTCGGCGTGCGGTAAATGGTTATCGTACGCACTACGGTTATACCCCACGGATAGATGATGCTTCGTATCTGTACCACTTCATGAGCAGTACGTCCTTTGAAAACATTGAATTTAGCCTGACTGGTTTTTCCAAATGAGGCAATGGGGTTGGTCCAGTTACTGAACATGCTGGCGCCATATCCGGAAATATCAATCCTTTCCAGGGGAACGCCCTTTCTCTTCAATTCACCTGCGTTAAAAAATTCCTTGTTAAAAGCTTTGGTAACGCTAAAGCCCAAAATGGAGTTATTGGTAGGGACCCCGTTGCTACCCAGCAGATTGGCTTCCTGCAAGGTGAATCCTTCGAAAGTGTCACTCCTGTTGGGATGTTCGGCACCGGTAATTTTTATTTGTAACCCTCCTGCTCCCTCTTCAAATTCAGGCCTGTTGAAACTTAACTTCGCTCCTCTGTTGTTATTGTTATTTTCACCATAGAAATAACTGTCTTTATAAAACACCGCCAGTGCACGCATACCAAATGGCAGGGTAAATACCGACCATGCAGGGAGATCCGGTTTTTCTTCGGCATTCTTTATAATAAATTCCGTTACCGGAATAGGGGCAACAGGAACCAGTTCTACAGTGGTATTGAAAATCCTCGACGGACCGCCATCATTAGGAAAATAAAACAATCCCGGCATGGGATCATTATTAGGATTACCGGATGGGGGCATAGTAAGATTTATAAATGGCTCCCATGAAATCAGTGGAGTGGTAAATGCCCTTACATATTTACCCGGACTAACCACCTGCATGCCCTGAATTTGAACTGGGCTGCCTTGTGGGAGCTGGGGATTGGGTTTGTGGGTCTGGCGGAAAATGAAATCGTCGTTGATATAGCCCAGCGACACTCCCATCAAATCGGCATGGGTGGAAACATCCAGCAGCGAGAAAATATCGCTCACATTTGGAAATAACCGTGCAGCTTCTGCTCTTGTTCGCTTTTCCGCTTCCTGCAATCCGCGCAGGGTTTTCACAAATTGTCCGGATACGGTATTGGGCATTTTCGCCACAATGGACTCCTCCGACTTTGTATATATATCCGGAATTTCCGGGAAATGATTTGCATTTGCTGCTGCGGCCCCGGCAGCAGGCTGTTGCGCATCCACCATATGGAAGGAGAGTATCGGATGCTGCATTTCGGCACCGGGGTCTGCAGGCCATCCGGTCATGGCAATCAACATCCTGCTGATGGCAGCGGGTGTATAAACCGGTTGCCCTTTATTGTTATAGCGTACATCTCTTCTTTGCAAATGCCGCACATTGGCTGTATAAGGGTCGGGCAAAGTGGGCAGGTAATGAATTAACCCAAATGCGGAAAGCCAGATGGCTTTTTCAAAAATATCTTCTGTTTTCAGTTCCCCAAATAATCCGAAAGCAGTACAGGGTGAAATATTCAGTAATGCATTTTCCAGTGCAACAGATAACCCTGTAAATTCAACGGCACTCCCGGGAGCAGCCGGATGCATATCCTGTAAAACATCATTATCAAACAAAAACACCGTCTGTATTGCCTTACTGTAGGACAATAGGAATAAGCTGTTTTTGGAACTGATGGGAATACTTTCTCCGTTTACTTTCAATGGCCTGTCGGCATGCACTTCTGCATTGGTAATACCACTAATGGTTTCTGTACCATCAGAAAATGAATTGTACTGCAATGGAAATGATGCACTGAATCTTAAATCGGCATAGGAACGAAAACCGGTTTTATCATTATTCCAGAACTTAAACTGCTCCCTTGCATTGGTATTTTCTGCAGTGGTTTCACTGATGCATATCCTATCGGTTGTAATTAATATCAGCGGCGACGGAAGTTTTACCCTACCGGGCTTTTTCATGCTCAGGTCTTTTAACCCCGGCCATCCTATTGACAAGGAGGCTTTTCCCTGAAACATAAAACCTCCCGTAATGCCTGCAGCAGGCGGATTGGCAAGATCTATCGCTGCAGTATGCAAAGCCCAGTATGCCATGCTAACAGGCACTTCCCCGCTGATACCGGCAAATTTTGATGCAGCTTTTATATTGATAATCTCTACATCCGGTTTATAGGGAATACAAATTCTGTTCAGCTCGTTATACTGTATTACATTTCCCCCGGAATAGGTAAGCCGTATGCTGTTTCCGTAAAATTGCACGGTGCCCTCTCCCGCTTTCAGAATTTTCTTCGTGGTAAGATTTATCTGAAAAGTTCCGGGAAGTTTTAATACCGATTTCTTCGCATCAATACCAAAGGCATCGTTTAAATCTGTTGTTCCTTTTTCCGGTTGCTCCGGTTCAATTTCCAGTGTGCAGGAATTAATGGCCGTGGTTTGAATTTTTGAGTCTTTCAGTTCTGCATCCTGTGCAAATACAAATTTACCCGATTTTACAAGGAAAGCAGTATAAAGGTTTTCCGCAACACCCGGACAAATTTTGGAAGAATTGATATACACCGATCCTGCCTGAATTAGATATTCTTTTTTCTTTGCAGCCAGTGCAGCCATAGGCACCAGTGCAGAGGGATAAGTTTCGTTACCCAAATAAACCGGAATGAGTTTCACTATGGTAAAGAAATCAAACCATACCGGCCTGCCCGTTGCAGTGGTGAAAGGGCCAAGCGTCTTAGCAACTTTTGCACCCCTTGCCCACTCGGGAACGGCACCCGGCAATGCAGAAGAAGCAATGGGGAATTCTCTTCTAAAGACTTTATACAACGGAGCATCTTCAGATTTTGTGCGGGCTTTTTCTGCAGCCTGCTCTACCATTTTCAAAATCTTCCTACTTCCCCCTTCCTGAAGTAGTTCGGTAGAAAGCAGTTCCGGCCTGTCGAAACGCAAAGGTTTATCTACCGGAGATTCCGTTTGCAACATAAGGCTTTCTATTACCGAAGCCTGCAAATCCCGGATTTCTTCTTCCGATCCGGCAGCACCCGGCAAAATATTGCCGGTGAGCTCCGCCATCAGGCGAATAATGGCACCCTGATCCATATGGATGAGTTTAAATAATTGGAAAATTCAACATCAAGGGCAGGAAAGCGGGAGACGGAAATATTACTACGGAGGGAATTGTGAATATAAAACTAACTTAAAATAAGGTGCAGAATGATTACCTGTTTGTATGATTTTTTTACTAGATAACTTGGATTTGAGCAAAATTCTCCACAACGGGAATTTGCAAGAATTCTCCTTCCTTTTCATAAACCACTAAAAAATAACCGGTTAACTGCTCCCGGTCTTCAGAGAGTTCTGTATATTACCTTAAGGGCTTGTTAAGAAAACTGTGAGATAAAAAGGAATATAATTTGCACATTTACAAGCGATATGGAAAAATCAGAGGTACCGGCTTCCAAAACTGCTGCAGTCGTGAAGAAAATCTTCAGGATACTGCTGATGATTTTGGGATCGGTATTCGGACTGTTGTTACTCATCCTGATACTGATTCAGTTTCCATTTGCCCAGAATATCCTGCGCAAACAAATACAATCCTACGTTTCCGAAAAAATCGATACCAGATTTGAAATAGGAAAATTGCATATCGGTTTTCCAAATGATATCGCCATAGAAAACATTTACCTGGAAGACCGGACAGGTGATACCTTGTTGTATGGTGGAATGGCAGGAGTTAACATCAAACTTTTCAAATTATTAAAAGGAGAAGTCATACTCCATACAGTAGATCTTAAAAACATAACGGCAAAGGTCAACCGAAGTTTGCCGGATACGGTATTTAATTTCCGGTACATCATAGATGCGTTTTCATCAGGTGAGCCTTCCGACCATGAGGATACTTCTTCCATCATATTCAGCATTCAAAATATCCACTTCGAAAATATCAGAGCGGTATATACAGATGCCATTACAGGCAATGATGCGGAAATCTTGCTGAAAGATTTTACCACTGAGTTCAGGAAGTTTGATCTCCATACCATGGATTTCGATATCGGCAAAATAAATATCGACGGACTCAACGCATCTGTCGTTCAATCAAAACCGTTAATTGAAAATACTTCCCCGGATACTTCTTCCGGTACAGCAGCCATTCCCATTGTTAACTTAAGGATCCTTAACCTGAAAGACATTCATTTGCAGTACGATAATACGGTATCGGACCTGCATGCAAAAATCCATTTGGGTAACCTAAATCTTCAGTCGGCAAAGGTTCATCCGGAACATTTGCTTATTGAACTGCAGGAGCTGGAAATGAAGGACAGCTATGCCGGAATCAGAATGGGGAACAGTGCTTCCTCTGCCATTACGGAAGAAAAGATAGAGGAAATGGCAGAAAAGGAGGCAGAAAAAGGCTGGAAGATTGTTGCAGGGAATATCAGGATAAATAATCATCATCTTCAGTTCGACGACGACAAATCTCCTCCGGTAATGAATGGGATGGATTATTCCCACCTGGAAATGAAAGAACTGGACTTTCAAGCTGAAGATTTGAATTTCAGCACGGACAGTATTTACGGCAAAATTGAGCATGCAGGCTTTAAAGAAAAATCCGGATTGGTATTAACCAAACTGAAAACAGATTTTGCCTATGGAAAAACGGGTGCAGTGCTGAATAATCTTCATCTGGAAACTCCTGGTACCCTGATTCAAAACAAACTGGAGGTACATTATCCTTCTTTGGAAAGCATTGCTGACGATCCCGGGGCTATCGCCATGGATATACAATTGGAAAATACCAGGATTCATGTAAAAGACATTCTTATATTTCTTCCCGAATATTCTTCGCAACCGGTATTGAATCATCCCAATACTGCCTTGGAATTGAATACCCGGTTAAAAGGAAAAGTATCAGACCTGAACATTGAAAACTTCAGGCTTACAGGGGCAGGTAATACGGTAATGGATGTCAGGGGCAGGATAAAAGGATTGCCTGAGGTAGAAAAAATCAGCGGCGACCTTGTCATTCGGGAAATCAGCACCACTGCAAATGATTTGTACAATTTCCTTCCTGCAGGAACAATTCCCGATAGCATCACCATTCCCAACCACCTGTTGCTAACAGGCAGGTTCAAAGGCAGTCCGGCAAAAGCAAATGTGGATTTAAACCTGGATACCGATCTGGGAGATTTGATGTTAACAGGAGACCTGGCCAACTTAACCGATAGTATCGATGCTACCTATGACATTGCGCTAAACCTGGAAGCACTTGACCTGGGAACAATCCTGCAAAACGACAGTGTATACGGACCTGCCACAGCAAAATTGTTTGTCACCGGAAAAGGTTACACCTTTGGGAAGGCAGATGCAGATTTTTCAGGTGGAATCGTTTCGGCTGTTTATCAGGGTTATGAATATAAAGATTTTGAAGTAAAAGGGAGAATAGAAGACAGGATTGCGGCTGTGGCCATGAACATGAAAGACCCCAACCTCGATTTCTTTATCAGAGCATATGTTGATTTAAGGAAAGAATATCCGGGATTGTATATAGAAGGGTTTATAGACAGCCTCCGCGCCGATGCACTCCATCTTACCGATGCACCATTCTTTGCACGCACCACCCTTAACGGAAGATTTGAAACAGTAGATCCTCGAGAGCCGGTCGGACAAATGTTCATTACCAATTCTTTCATTCAAACCGACGGTAAAAACATCGGATGGGATAGTATTGTGGTGGATGCAGGAAAAAATGATTCAGGAAACTATATAAATGTAAGAGGAGATTTTCTCACGGCGCTTATAACCGGGAAATTCCATCTGCTGCAACTGGGGGATGTGATTTATGATGCCATACAACCTTATTTCAGGGTGATGACGGCATCGCAACGGGACTCGATAGATGATTACAACTTCCGGTTAAACGTATTGGTAAAGGAAACTCCCATGTTGAAAGAAATCCTTCCCGCTCTTACACGATTGGAAGATATCACACTGGCCGCGCAGTTTGCAAGGAATGAAGGATGGGAAATGGACCTGAAAATGCCGGCGACCGTATTGGGCCAAACCGGTATCGGAAATTTCTCCATGCATGCCGGTACGGGAAGGGACAACGTAGAGCTGACAGCATTTTTGGAACAATTCAATTCCGGCAGTGTTAAACTGTATAACACCACATTATTTGGAAAAGCAGCCAATAATGAAGCGGATATCAGCCTGGGTATAGAAGATATTAAAGGTAAAGACCGCTATAAAATTGCAGCCAACATTAAAACGCCCGAATTTTCGGAATACCGAATCAGCCTGACAAGAGATTCCCTGCTGCTCAACTACAATGAATGGGATGTCCCTGCAGACAATGAAATTGTTTTTAGAGATAACGATATCCATATCCGTAACCTCGACCTTAGCTTCGAAAACCAGCATCTGGTTCTTAACAGTAATGCAGAACCTCCCGGTGCTCCGCTGAAAATAGATTTTAAAGATTTCCAAATCGGAACGCTTACCTCTTTCATCAATCCGGATACCGTACTGGCAGACGGGAAAATTAACGGAGAAATATTGGTGGGTGACCTGCTGGGTCATGTAACATTTACCGCAGGTTTGGATATTACCGGTTTCAGTGTGATGGAAGATACTGTCGGCAACCTGAATATAAAAATTGAAAGTCCCAACCCATACCATTTCGTTGCAGCTATTGCTTTATCAGGAAGAGGCAATGACTTGCAGATAACAGGGAATTACACCATGATTCCTGAAGAAAATCCATCCTTCGACCTGGAGGTAGATATTCAAAAGCTTCCAATGAAAACAGTGGAAGCATTATCTATGAATTACCTTACGCGTACAGACGGCTATGCAGATGGTAAGATTAAAATAAAAGGGCATTTATCTGATCCTGATGTAAACGGTGCTTTGAATTTTCATCAGGCCAAATTCAATCTTGTAATGCTGGGAGCCGATTTCCTTGCAGAAAACGAAAGCATAGAAATCGGAAATGAAGGATTGCGTTTCAACAATTTTAAATTAAGAGATTCCACAGGGAATATCCTTTCCGTAAACGGCCGGATACGCACTGAAGATTATGCGGAATTCAACCTCGACCTGAACATTAAGGCCGATAATTTTCAAGCAATGAATTCTACCAAAAAACAAAATGACCTTTTCTACGGAAGGGTATTTTTCGATACCGATCTTACTGTTGAAGGCAATGCCACCAGTCCGCATGTTACCGGCAGCCTGCGCATTAATGAAAATACCGATTTTACCATAGTACTTCCCGACAGCGACCCGGGAGTAGCAGACCGCGAAGGCATCGTAAAATTTGTGGATATGGATTCGGTGAAGGTTGATTCCACCTGGCAGGTTGCAGCCTTTGAAGAATTCAACACCACCGAATTCAAAGGGCTGGAACTGGCAGTGAATATTGAAGTGGATAAAGATGCTCTGTTCAATATGATTATTGATGAAGGGAATGGCGATTTTATCAGTATGAAAGGGGTAGCCGAACTTTCTGCCAATATTGACCAGAGCGGAAAAGTATCTTTAACCGGATCATATGAAATTGATGAAGGGGAATACCGTTTGAGTTATAATTTCATCAAAAGAAATTTCTCCATTCAAAAAGGCAGCAGAATCGTATGGCTGGGAGAGCCCACCCAGGCAAACGTAGACCTGACAGCAATTTACATTGCAGAAACTGCCCCCCTGCCATTGGTAGAACACCAGACCACCCATACCAACCTGAATTATTACAAACAACGCATACCATTTAACGTTATCCTCAAGCTTGGAGGCGAGTTATTAAAACCGGAAGTCACCTTTGACATCACCCTTCCTGAGGATAAAAACAATGCAGATGCACAGGTAATAACCGATGTGGAAACAAAGCTAGCCCGGTTAAGGTCGGAGCCATCTGAAATGAACAAACAGGTGTTTGCCGTATTGCTGCTCAACAGGTTTGTGGCAGAAAATCCTTTTGCGTCGGGCGGTGACGGGTTGAATGCCGGCACACTGGCCAGACAAAGTGTAAGTAAAATTCTTACCCAGGAGCTGAATAACCTCACAGCAAGCTTAATCAGCGGAGTGGATATCAACTTCGATGTGGATTCGAGGGAAGATTATTCCACCGGAAGAAGAGAAAACCGGACAGATTTAAACATGTCGCTTTCCAAACAATTGCTTAACGACAGGTTAAGGGTAACCGTGGGAAGCAATTTCAATCTGGAAGGGCCGCAGCAATCGCAGCAGAAAGAAACCAACCTTGCAGGAAATATCGCAGTAGATTATATGCTGAGCAAAGACGGAAGGTATTTATTAAGGGCATATCGCGAAAACGAATATACCGGAGTGATAGAAGGTTACGTCATTGAAACAGGCCTCAGTTTTATCATATCACTGGACTATGAAAAGTTCAGGGATTTATTCCACCGGAAAAAAGAAAAAGATAAACCCAATAAAAGTAAGAAATCCCAAAACGAAGAAATGATTAAGGAGAATATTGAATGAAAATTTTTGTCACCATATTCTTTGCCCTGTTCCTGCTCTCCTGCAGCAACCTGAAGTACCTGGGAGATCATGAAGCTTTATATACAGGGGCTACCGTAAAGGTGGAAGAAGAAGAAAAATCGGGAGAGAAGAAGCAGATAAAAGATGAGCTGGAAGCCCTCATCAGGCCAAAGCCTAATTCAAGTATTTTAGGTTTGAGGGTAAAGCTGTATGCCTGGAATATTGCAGGCAATCCGAAAAAGGAAAAATCTCCTGCTGCCATGCTGAAACGCTGGGGTGAAGAACCGGTTTTAATGAGCGATTTCAGCCTTGAGCATAATATCAATGTATTGAGAAGCCATTTGGAAAACAGCGGTTATTTCCGTGCAGTAGTGGGAGGCGATACCACATGGAAGAATAAAAAAGGAAGTGCTGAGTTTATCGCCAAAACCGGTCCTCAGTACACCATCAGGGAAGTGAATTTTCCGAAATCCGATCATCCCCTTCACAAAGCCATAGACAGCGCCTCCATTTCAAGAAGAAGAGGAAGACGGATAAGCCTGCTGAAACCCGGAGAAGCGTTTAACCTGGATGTGATAAAAGATGAAAGAGACAGGATAGATGCGGTGTTGAAACAAAGGGGATTCTTTTTCTTCAGTGCCGATAACCTGATAATGCTTACCGATAGTACGGTTGGAGAGCATCAGGTAGACTTGTTTGTGAATACCAAACCGGATATGCACCCCGATGCAGGGAAAAAGTTTTACATTAACGATATCTTCATCTTTACCAATTATGATTTAGGGGCGCAGGCTGCTGATACAAGTAAGGAAAATGCAAAGTTTCATGAAGGGTATTATGTGGTAGACAACAACAATTATTACAAGCCCAAACTCTTCCAGCAGGCGCTGCAGTTTAGTTCGGGTGAATATTATAACAGAAGGGACCACAACAATACGCTGAACAGGCTGATTAATCTGGGCATCTTCAAATTCGTGCAAAACAGGTTTGATAAAGTGGGCGACACTTTGCTGAATGCATATTATTACATCACTCCCATGCCCAAAAAGTCATTGCGTGGAGAAATAGGCGCACTCACCAAGTCGAACAACATGACCGGTTCGCAGTTTACCCTTGGCTTTACCAACAGAAATACTTTCCGGGGAGGAGAAATATTAACCGTTGACGCCAGCGCAGGTTTTGAAGTACAGTTCAGCAGCCAGGCATCGGGCTTTAATACATACAGGCTTGGTGCAGAAGCCAATCTGGGTGTTCCGCGGTTTATCATTCCTTTTATTCAAATCAATACCAGGGGAGGGTATGTGCCCCGTACCAATTTCCAGCTGGGCTATGATATCCTTACAAGGCAAAAGCTTTATACCATCAATTCTTTTAAAGGAGGTGTAGGATATATTTGGAAAGAAAGCATCCGGAAAGAGCATAAGTTTTACCCTGTAAGCATACAGTATGTACAACCGATAAAAGTATCTCAACTCTACAAAGACAGCCTGCTCAGGGATGCCACTTTGCAAAAAGCCATTGATACGCAGTTTATTCTGGGCACCAATTATAATTACAACTTCAACCAGCTGGCAGGAAGGCCGGGCAGGAATGCATTTTACTTTAATGGTAATATAGATGTTGCCGGCAACCTTGCCGGTTTGGTTACCGGCAGGAATGGCGAGGGTCAGAAACAACTGTTCGGAGCGCCCTTCTCTCAGTATGCAAAGCTGGAAGCAGACTTCCGGTATTACAGAAGGTTAAGCAGTAACCCGCGCAGCACGAAAATATGGGCCACAAGGTTAATAGCAGGTGCAGGTTTGCCTTACGGAAACTCTGACGAACTTCCTTTCATCAAACAATTCTTCATAGGAGGAAACAACAGCCTTCGCGGATTCAGAAGCCGTGCGGTGGGACCCGGAACGTACATTCCACCCGGTGTAGGAACGGCAGAATTTATCCCCGACCAATCGGGTGATATCAAACTGGAATTTAATACCGAGTTAAGGGCAAAACTGTTTTCCATTGTACATGGTGCCCTATTTTTTGATGCGGGAAACATATGGTTGCGATATGAAAACACTTTAAAACCCGGAGCGAAATTCAGCAAAGATTTCATGAAAGAAATTGCAGCGGATGTGGGAGCAGGAATCAGGCTGGATGTATCCATTCTCGTCTTAAGACTGGATGTTGCCATACCGGTAAGAAAGCCTTACCTGCCGGAAGGGCAAAGATGGGTTTGGAAGCAGATTGATTTCTCTGATAAGCAGTGGAGAAAAGAGAACATTATCTATAACCTGGGAATAGGCTATCCTTTCTAGGAATGTTTATGGATGATTCTGAAATAATCCGGTGCTTGCTCTCCATTCTTTCAGTAAAGGAAATGCAATCTTAAACCATTCGGTATATTCAGAGGGAGATGTTTGAATGCGTTTTTCTATTTCTTCAAGCGTGAGCAAAGCGGTATCCTGCACTTCTGCCTTATCGGGGTGAATTGCACCATCATATATTCCTGCAAAAACATGATCGTACTCATGTTCGGTAAGCCCGTTATCAAAATCGGCTTTATAGGTAAATTCAAATATTTTATGCAATTCCGTTACAAAACCCATTTCTTCCTGCAATCTCCTTTTTGCTGCTTCCAGGGTATCTTCTCCCGGAGCCGGGTGGCTGCAGCAGGTATTTGTCCATAACCCCGCACTGTGGTACTTTCCCTCTGCCCTTTTTTGCAACAACAACTTCCCGTCAGCATTAAACACAAACACACTAAAAGCCCTGTGCAGCAAGCCTTCCCTGTGCACTTCCATCTTCCCCGCCGTTCCGATGGGATGATCGAGTTCGTTTACAAGAATTAACACGAGTGCAATTTACGAGTTAGGAATTACGATTTAGGCTTTTTTGCCAATATAAGAAATATACGAATGGCGGAATTTACGAACCTGCACCCGCACCTTGTGGAAGAAACAATTTTTAATGGCGCTATAGCTCCATATTCTTAATCTTCCCCGTATCCAACACCTCCTTCACATGATCCATCAACCCCGGGGCGTGCCTGAGGGCGTGAAGGTGCCTGTGATGGTGCAGGTCTGTGCCGAGGAAGTGCACGAGCTTTTTTTTGTATATGTATTTTGCGAGTTCGAGAGCGCCTTTGCCATAATAGCCGGCAAGGGAGAGCAGGTTGATTTGCAGGTAACAACCGGCGTGAACGATTTCATCGTACCACGACTTGTTTTCAGCAAAATAAAGATAGCGTTCAGGATGAGCAATGATGGGCTGGTAACCACGAACCTGCAGGTCGAAGAGTTTTTCTTTCAGGCCCAGGGGCGGGCTGACAAAAGAAAACTCTACCAGCACCAGATTATCTTTAATACATCTCAACGGAGTTTCTGTGCGGACGAGGTCATCAAAATGTTCGTCCATGTAATATTCTGCCGCAGCATTCAGTTCAACCTCCACATGATGCTCTTGCAACACTTTTCTGCCTTCTTCCAAAGCATAGCCAATGGTGCGGTCGTCGTTTTTGAACATATCCCAAAGGATATGCGGAGAAGCAATCAGCTTGCTGTAACCCAGGTCTTTCAATCCCTGAATCAGTTCAAGAGAGGTTTCCGAATCGGGAGAACCATCGTCAATACCGGGCAGGACATGCGAATGCATATCTGTTTTCAGGATACCCAGGTCATTCTCTGCTATCTTCCTTCTTCTGAATATGCTAAACAAAGCCGGTTAGGTTTTATCTGTTGTTCACAGGGATTTATGAATATTGTTCCTGAAATGCTTTATACACCATTTGTAATCCTTCATCCAGACTAATGGATGCTTTCCATCCCAGCGCATGGAGTTTGGATACATCCATCAGTTTACGCGGAGTACCGTCGGGTTTTGAAAGATCGTTAACGATTCTTCCTTTAAAGCCCACCACTGCTGCAATTTTCTTAGCCAGATCCATAATGGAAATATCCTCTCCTACCCCCACGTTTACCAGTCCGGGCTCATTATAGTGCTGCATCAGAAAATAACAGGCATCAGCCAGATCGTCGGCATGCAGGAATTCGCGCAAAGGTTTTCCGCTTCCCCATATCACCACTTCCTCTTCCCCCTTCACCTTTGCTTCATGAAACTTCCTGATGAATGCAGGAAGCACATGGGAAGTTTGCAAATCGTAATTATCATTGGGGCCATACAAATTGGTAGGCATTACGGAAATAAAATTGCATCCGTACTGTGCGCGGTAAGCATCACAAAGTTTAATGCCTGCAATTTTCGCTATGGCATAAGGTTCGTTGGTAGGTTCCAGTTCGCCTGTAAGCAGATATTCTTCTTTTAAAGGCTGTGGCGCAAATTTGGGATATATGCAGGACGACCCGAGGAAAAGCAGCTTCTTCACCCCATGCACATACGCAGCGTGGATGATGTTGGCTTCAATCATCAGGTTGTCGTACAAAAATTCAGCACGATAAGTATTGTTGGCCACGATACCGCCCACTTTTGCAGCGGCAAGGAATACGTAATCGGGTTTTTCTTCTTCAAAAAACCGATTCACCGCCTCCTGATGGCGCAGGTCGAGCTCGGAAGATGTTCTCAGTACAAAATTGGCAAACCCTTCTTTCTGCAGTTTTCTGTGAATGGCAGAGCCCACCATCCCCCTGTGGCCTGCTATGTAAATTTTATCTTCTTTCTTCATCATGGCCTTTCTTATTCGTATTGGTTCATGATCTGATAACCCGATTCTTTCAGCAGTTTTTCACGCTTAAACAAAGTGATGTCGGCAGCCACCATTTCTTTCACCAGGGCATCCAGATCATATTTGGGCGACCATCCCAGTTTGGTTTTGGCTTTGGTAGGATCGCCAATTAACAGGTCTACTTCCGTCGGACGGAAGTATTTTTCATCCACCGCCACCACTTCCTTTCCTGCCGGAATCTGATATTCGGGATGGTGACAGGCTTTTACCACCGCTACTTCCTTTACGCCGCTTCCTTTGAATTCCAGTTCCATTCCCACTTCGGAAAATGCCTTTCTTACAAACTCACGCACCGGAGTGGTTTTTCCCGTTGCAATCACATAATCTTCCGGAGTATCCTGCTGCAAGATCAGCCACATGGCTTCCACATAATCTTTCGCATGCCCCCAGTCGCGCTGAGCGTCGAGGTTACCCAGATAAAGTTTATCCTGCATACCCAATGCAATTCTTGCAACTGCCCTGGTAATTTTTCTGGTAACGAATGTTTCCCCTCTTAACGGCGATTCATGGTTGAAAAGGATACCGTTCACCGCAAACATGTTATAAGCTTCGCGATAGTTGACGGTAATCCAGTAGGCATACATTTTTGCCACAGCATAAGGGCTCCTGGGATAGAAGGGAGTTTTTTCCGATTGCGGAATCTCCTGCACCTTTCCGTAAAGCTCGGAGGTAGAAGCCTGATAAATTTTGGTTTTATGAGTTAAGCCCAGCAATCTAACGGCTTCGAGTATCCTCAAAGTACCTAACCCGTCGGCATTACCGGTATATTCGGGAGTTTCAAAACTTACCTTCACGTGGCTCATGGCGGCAAGGTTATAAATTTCATCCGGCTGTACTTCCTGAATAATTCTGATCAGGTTGGTACTGTCGGTAAGATCGCCATAATGCAAATGAAAATTTACATTCTCCTCGTGAGGATCCTGATACAAATGATCGATCCTGTCGGTATTGAATAAAGAACTCCTTCTTTTTATACCATGAACGATATAGCCTTTTTTCAGTAACAGTTCACTTAAATAAGCGCCGTCCTGTCCGGTTACGCCAGTGATCAGGGCAGTCTTTTGCATGAGAAAATTTTTAGGTTACCTGCAAATATACTTCAATTAGGAACGCTGTTTTAACGAATTCCGCACCAATTCTCTTATGCCTTCTTCATAACTTCTTGGGTGCATTCCGAACTTTTCTTCGAATTTGTCGCTGTTAAACACGTAGTCTTTATCGTTTTGATAAAGCATTTCATGCATTTCCTTCATAATGGGCATCAACCAGCCCATCATTTTTATCATGGTTTTGCTTACCACGCGGTATTTCGGTGCCACGCCAATTTCCCGGGCTACCAGTTCCACCATTTCCTTACCTGTCAACGGGTTCTTGGCAGTAGGCAAATGCCATACCTGTGAGTATGCTTCGGGGGTATTGCCCAGCAATGCCGTGGCTTTTGCAGCTTCAGCGGTATGGGTATAAGAATGTTTAAAGTTGTCACCCACCAAAACATTTGCAGCTTTACCTGCCAGCAGGGGAGCAACAATCGTTTCGCAAAGCACGCTGGATTTTTCCATCTGCGGTCCGTAGAAATCAGCGGCACGGGCTATCAGCGCCTCCACTTTTCCCGATTCCACGGCCTTCCATAGCATTCCGGCAATGGCTGCCCTTACCTTCCCCTTTTCTGAAGGAGGGTTTACGGGGTTGGTTTCCTTAATGGGATTAAGGTTGGATCCATCGTATAAATAAATATTGTCGAAAAACACCAGCTTCACCTTATGATGTGCGCAGGCATCGAGCACATTTTGCATCATCACCGGCCACTGTTCTCTCCAGATTTTCAGGCTGTAAGGGAGCCCTACAGTAAGATAAGCCACCTTTGCCCCCTCCACGGCTTTCATTACCTGCTGCTTATCCAGCAATGTTGCAGGGAAAAGCTCGTCATCGGGATTAACCTTTTCCGGCGTACGGCTCACCAGCCTGATCTGAGAAGTATATTGTTTCAATTCCCGGGCGAGTTCCCTACCTATGGAGCCTCCGGCACCTAAAATAACCTGCATGTTTAAACGGTTGATTTGTAATTAATTAATAAACAAATTTAAGGGTTTGGGCAGCTTTCGGATTCTCCCTTGAAAATAATTCGGTAAAAATATTTGCAGAATATCCATAAACTTACTTACTTTGTTTTTCAAAGTACTTTTTAAAACCCAAAAAATGGACATAAAATCTCTCATCATTCAGAATATTGAAAACCCGGAAGGGTTGGAAAAACTTTACCGGAATAACAAAACCGGATTTAGCAAGGCTTTTACGGATGCCTTTGCGGAAATAAAGGAAACGGCTGCAGCAGCTTTCTGGGAGCACAGGTTGAGATATGAACAACCGGCTTTTAAGATAAACGCCGACTTTTACTTTTTGCTCATTGTTTCTGTTTTTGCCATCCTCATCGCAAAACTTCCGGCAATACTGAATATTGAGGAGGAAATATTTTATCCCAGGAATATTTCATTTATCGTGCTTCCTGCCCTTACTGCCTGGTATGCCTGGAAAAGGAAAATGCCGGTGAAAAACATCGTTTTGATCGCTGCGGTATTTCTTGCTTCAGCGATATACATCAACCTCATCCCCTCGCGGCACGATTCCGATGTTTTTATCCTGGCCTGTCTTCACCTCCCCTTGTTCTTATGGTCGGTTATGGGTTACAGTTATGTTTCCGATCATCCCGGAAGCTCCCGGAAAAGGATGAGATTCCTTCAGTTCAATGGCAACCTGTTGATCATGACCGGATTATTAATCATTGCAGGAGTAATTTTTTCCGGACTCACTGTGGGCATGTTTTCCCTGATCAATATTCAGATAGATGAATTTTACGGATATTATATTGCCATCCCCGGTTTGTCTGTAATGCCATTGCTTGCCAACTGGCTGGTCAACAATTCCCCTCAACTGGTAGACAGGATTGCACCAGTAATTGCCCGCATATTCACTCCGCTTGTGCTGATAACCCTGGCCATATATTTAGTAACGGTAATGGTTACCGGAAAAAATCCATATCAGGACCGTGAGTTTTTATTGTTGTTCAATGTAATGCTGATAGCCGTTATGGCCATTATTGTATTCTCCCTTACCGAGATTACTCCCGATTCCTCCAAAGGCTTTCTTGTGATGCTGGGCATACTGGCAGTGCTGGCCATAGCCGTAAACAGTGTTGCGTTGTCTGCCATTATTTTCAGAATTTCAGAATGGGGTTTTACCCCCAACCGTACTGCAGTATTAGGAGGTAACGTGTTGATTTTATTTCACCTGGTGATGGTTTCCATTCAAATCTTCCGGACGGCAAGCTTCAACCGCCAGGTGAACGATATTGAAAAAGCCGTTGCGAGTTTTCTTCCTGCTTATGGCATTTGGGCAGCCATAGTAGCATTTGTATTTCCTCTGATATTCCGTTAGGAAGAAGGGCAGTTGAAAAGCTGCCCTTTTGTTTTTTATTCCACCTAAAAGGTAAACTTGTCCAAAATCAATAATTTCTTCCCAAATGAAAAATCACATCAAAAATTTAGAATTCTTCATTTTTCCTATTAACTTGGAATCCCCTTTTGAAATCTTTCCCACTATCCTGAAAATATTTCCTGAGGTTAAGGCTTAGTACTTGTTCAATTCCTATTGAATCCGCATTGTATTTCCTAAACTTTAACCTTTATGATGCAGCAAAGAACTCATCGGCGTTATTATTATTTAAAATTTAAGGATAACGCAATATTCAGGAGATATGTGTCCAAAAAACAGGAAGCCCCTGTTAATCAACAAGCCGAAATCATATATCACGGCAGCTACAACGTATTATTATTCCGACCGGAATGGAAAGAAAAAAGAGAAGAAATTCTGAACAGGGATAAGGTATGTGTAATATGCAAATCTCCTGAAAATCTCCAGGTTCATCATAGGCAATACCATTACCTTATAGCGGAAGAATGCTTTAATAACCCGAGGGAATATTCCAATTCCCTTCTTATAACACTTGAATGATATTGTTAAAAAATATTGGAAGAAGATGTTAAAATTAAAGGAACTAAAATAAAATCAAGGGTTATTCAACTTACAGACATTGACCCAATTAAAACATAAAAAATCCTGCCTTCTAACAAAGCAGTACCAAATGAGGGGCAGAATTGCTTTGTTGAAGCATCTAAACAAATGTTCAACTTTAGGAACTTTTCACTAAAAAACCCGTCTTTACAAACCCAAAACTTGCCTGTACTTGTTAAGGCTTGGATAAAACTCATTTCCAGACGACTTTCATTTGTGAGAATCCCTTTGTATTTATAGCAAACGGTGATAAAAATCGGCTCGAAAAGCATTTAAAATAATTTGATAATTCGATTTGCTCTGAAATTGAAAATAAACTATGTTAATGCATTAAAACTTATTATGTCTGACGCACTATTTTTAATTTAATATTGTGTAATCATCTCAACTACCACTAATTTAAAACAGATAGTAATGAGTATATTTTTTGGATTTAGTGACGAATGTGGTTCGTATCAAATTGAGAAAACCCAAAAATTTTTAAAAGTACATCCTTTCTATATCCGAAGTTCTCTTTTGATTAAAGCGGATGAATGAAAGAAACTTAACAAATCATTCATTGAATTCTAAGAGACATTTATTTTGAGCTATTCAATTCAGGAGACTTTATAGTTTCATATAAGCACTTAAAAGATAGCTTAAATATTGAACATTCACACCAAAGCGTAGGTATTCAGCTTTCTGATTATATCTGGTACATTTTCAGCATTTTTGAAAGGACGAAACAGTTGTTACTATGATAGGGGTAAACAGATGTTTTATAAATATATTTACCCTAATTTAAGAACATTCAAAGGGAAAATTTGGGGAGCTGGGATAAGAGAAGTACCAAAAAATATGACTTACAGAGGAGAATTAGCATCTGCAATGAAGGAAGAAATAGCAAATATGACCAAATAAAATGTACTGGTACTAATGCGTATTTTGCCTTCGTCGGACTGGCGTGAAAACTTTGAATTCTGTACCTCAATAAAACTTTAGCAATTAATGAAGCTTTGTG